>Ga0228614_1000028_pt1 | contig 99418 bp, 81 predicted proteins | sample 15DmetaG_FD_190531 | JGI IMG/M metagenome (GOLD analysis project Ga0228614, IMG submission 190531) | Seawater microbial communities from Monterey Bay, California, United States - 15D | ecosystem: Environmental > Aquatic > Marine > Coastal | place: USA: California | collected 2016-10-13
CAAAACAAAAGGAAGCAGAAGTATCAATTAGAACAAAGAAGAATGATTGATAGAAGACCAAAAAGTATTGAAAGAAGAACGACCCTTGGTCACTGGGAATCTGATACGGTCGTTGGCAAGAGAAAAACAAGAACAAAAAAATGTATTCTTACTCACGTAGAAAGAAAGTCTTGATTCCTCATTGCCAGAGTACTGAGGAATGCTCAAGCTCAGAGTGTCGTTGATGCTACTCTAGAAGACTTCCGTCTTCTCCCAAAGTACAAACGAAAAACTATGACGTTTGATAACGGAAGGGAGTTTGCTTATCACTACGTGATCGAAAAGAATACAAAGATGAATATATACTTTGCTCATCCTTACTGTTCTCGGGAAAGAGGTACCAATGAGAATACTAACTGACTTATCAGACAGTTTCTTCCTAAATGAACTGATTTTGAATCTCTTACTGAAAAAGAGTTACAAAAATATGTAACTCTTATCAACAACAGGCCCAGAGAAAGGCTTGGTTTTAGAACTCCTAATGAGGTATTTCATAACATATCTAAAAGTTGCGTTTGACTTTAGATTCTAGAGAATGTTTTATACTTTCATAATATCAACTTCTTTGTTCTTGTAGTGTTCATCTACTTTTTTGTTGGCTTCATCCACTATTTTTTGAAGCTCAGTCTGGAGGTTTTTTTCTTCGTCTTCTGAGATTTCTTTTTCGTCTAGTGCTTTTTTGATATCCTTATGTGAATCTGCTCTTGCATTTCTTACAGCAACCTTTGCATCTTCAGCAAGCTTTTTTGCTATTTTAGTAATTTCTACTCTTCTTTCTTCGTTGAGTGCAGGCACTTTGATTATAATACTTTCTCACATATTTTGAGGGTTGAGACCCATTCCAGAATCACTAATAGCTTTTTCAATAGTATGGATAATACTTTTATCCCATGGTTTGATATTGAGAGTTTGTGGATCCATAACCGATACACTCGCTGAGTTTTTGAGTGGTCCTGGAGTCCCGTATACTTCAACGGTAATATCTTCTAGAAGTGCTGGATTTGCGCGTCCGAGCTGAAGCTTTCAGTACTCTGTGTCTAAGTGTTTTGTAGCTTTGTCTATTCCATCTTTTGCTTTTTGTAACATAAAAAATTAGTTAAAATATATTATGAGTATTATATTTATAGGTATGAAAAAATCAAATTTATGCTTTACAAACTCTGGAAACTTCATAATATATTCTTGTATTTAATTTTTATAATTATTTGGAAGAGTGAAAATATTAGAAGTAAAAAATATTGTTAAAATTCTCGCTAAAAAACAAGTATTACATGATGTAAGTTTTTCAGTAGATGCTGGAGAGATTTATGGTTTTCTTGGTCCGAATGGTGCGGGGAAGACTACTACGATGAAATGTATTATGTGATTTATGGAACCAGAGCAGTGAGAAATTCAGATATTCTGACATAAGGGATTGACTCAAGAAAGTAAAAAAAATATTGGATTTATGCCTGAGAATACATATTTGTATAAACATCTTACTTGAGAAGAATTTTTGAAATTTAATGGAGCTTTTTTTTGATTACAATGAGAGGAGTTACAGCAAACGGTAGATAGATTGATAAAAAAAGTATGACTCGAAGGGGCTTCTAAGCAGTATTTACAAGACTATTCTAAAGGTATGCTTCAAAGAGCTTGATTAGCACAAGCTATTATTAATAAACCAAAACTAGTATTTTTAGATGAACCTATGAGTGGTCTTGATCCTCTTGGAAGAAAAATGGTGAAGGATCTTATTGTTGAACTGAAGGAAGAAGGTACTACGGTATTCTTTAATACCCATATTCTTGCTGATGTAGAAGATATTTGTGATAGAGTAAGTATAATAGATGGCTGAAACCTTATCGTAGAGTGACAAAAAGTTTCTGAAATTGATGGGACACTGGAAGAGTTTTTTATTGAGAAGGTACAAGAGAATAAATAGAATTACATAATATTAAAAAAATACTGAATAGACTCTATTCAGTATTTTTTTAATATTCTCACATTATTTCTTTTAGAGAGTCTTCTACCGGGTCTTTTTCTCTTTTAATAAATTCTAGGGCACATTTCATCATGGAGTAGATATTGAGGTTTGATTTTGAGGAATCTATATCACTGAGGTATTCAATATTCGGGGTAAGAAAGGATATCTTTTTTACCATTTTGAGATTCTCTTTATTGAGGTCTGTTTCTTGTAAAAATTGTTTTATGAATTTGTTACTTCCTCATCAGAGCATAAAGAAGTGATGAGGGCAGATTTTGTTTCAGAGTATTTCTTCTAAGCTTATTATGAGAATGTCTTTGAATATTTCTAAGAAGCTTCTTTTTTCTTTTAGATATATTCCTTCATCGATTGTATTTATAATATCAATCTTTGTTTTGTTATAGTTTTTTTGTATTTCTTTTATGAGATCATTAATTCATACGGCAATTTTTTTAACTCATATGATATTGTTATTGAGTTTTACTATAATTGAGGTGTGGGAGCTTCCAAGGTCTATTATAACGACATTTTCTTTAGCGTAATCGAGCTTTGCTATTGAGTATTCTGAAGGTATGATCTTGATAATTTTTTTCTCAAGAATATTTCCTAGAGATTTTATAAAATCGTATTTATCTTCTGGTATAAATATATTCAGGATAGAAATATTCACCTCTTTTGGTTGTTTCCCTAGAAGTTTTCTGCTTTCCTCTTTATCGAGGAGAATACTATTAATACTACTGATTATGAGTTTGAGTTGTTCTTTTGAGTAAGAGTTATTTGCTTTTATACTTTGGAAGGCCTTTCTGAGAGAAATTTCTTTCACTTCAGTGAGAATCTCATTTAGTTCTTTATTGTTTATTGCTTTCTCACTTTCTTTTCTAATATAGTTCACTTTATCAAACTCAAAGAATAGTTCTCTGAAGGGGATATTAATTATTACTTCTTGAATTTTTGTATTTGCATCTATTTCAGCTTTTTTAATTCCATCTGCAATATCCTCATAGGTTTGTCTTGCATCGAGGCTGTCACTAATATTTTCATATTCTGTAATGAGCGATCTTTTTTCTCCATACCCAATAAGCTCAAGGTCTTTATTCTTATACTTTGTTATGGCTACTCTTATTTTGTAGGTTCCTATGTCAATAATCCCAACAACTTTCGACTTGATTTTTTTGGTTGTAAAAGCCATAAAGTAAAAAATTATTTATGTATTAATATTTCGAGAAAATTATAATCAATAAATAGAGAATTTCAATTTTGATTTTAGGGAGTAGTATTTGGTAGCAAAAAAATAAGGAAGGCTATATTGCTATAGTCCTTCCTTAGTAGTATGAGTACAAATTAGTATATTGACTCTAGTTTTAATGTTAAGATTGACCTAAATTCTGGGCTCAGAGAGTTTAATAATCGTTTTTTTAAAGATTCAGAAGAATTTTTAATGAGATCTATAATCTTTTTGTCGATTATTTCTAGATCCTTTTGTAGTCTTCTTTTTCTGTTGAAATTAAACCAACTTTTTCCTTGAATAATTTTCGAGGCAGTTATAACTAGATGACGAAATGCTAGTACTTCTTGCATCTTACCATTAGGGGTTTTTCTAATTCCCATAAGTTTTTCAACAGTTTTTTCAATGCAATATTTTTCTTTTATGATGGTATTTTTTTTCCTTATCATATTTAATTTTTATTTTTGGTTAACAAGAGCAGTAAAAGAGAATGAAAAAAAGTATTATAGTGAATTTTTCATAAATCAATTATTATTTTATAATAAAAAAATAAAAAGTCAATTTTTTTTAAACTAAGCGACAATTTCTTTTCCTATTTTCTGAAGGAGATTATTTCATTCACTAATATCTCCATTTCAAATGAGGGCCATAGCAAGGTCTTCGGTTATGAGTTCATCATTTGGGTTGATGTTGAGGGCTCTTTTGAGTATAAGGATACCTTTATGGCTATTTCCAGTCATGGTGTAGGCCCATCATAGGTTTCTGAGAACTTCAGAGTTGTTTTTCATGAGTGAGTTTGATTTTTCAAGAAAACTAATAGATTCTTCTATTTTATCTTTTGATAGAAGAAGAAATCATTTTAAGTAGTTTCAGGTTGCAGAGTCTTTATTAAGGCTGAGAGCAAAATCGATCGCTTTCATTCACTTTTCTAGCTCTCATTTGTAGAGATATACATCAGCTAATTCTTCATAGAGTCTATAGTCTGCACTGTATTCTAGAATAGCTTTTTCAAGTACTTCCTTACATTGCTCAAATTTTTGTTCGGTTTTTAATGCTTCGATTTGAAGTATTATTTCTTTTATTTTATCCATAGGGAAATTATATTTTTAAAGGCATAATAATGTGTCTAAAAGTATCATTATTTTTTTTCTTTTCAGGGTCTGTAATTGGAGTAATGAGTATAGGAGAGAGTGGATTTTCGAAGCTCACACTGACGTGAGTTGTTTCTATAACTCCAAGTACTTCTAGGAAATAAGTCGAGTTAATTCATACCACGTTATCTTCTCATTCAACGGCTCATACCAGTGTAATATTTCATTCTCCAATTTGAGTTTCAGATGTTTCAAGTTCTATGCCTCTTTCAGAAGAAAGACTCATTTTTATGGAGTAGTTATTTTCTCTACTGACTAAGTTTATCTTTCTGAGTGCTCCGATCAGGTCTACTCTATTAATCTCTGCTTTGGTTGAGAATTTATTTGGGAAAAAGGTAGAATAATCAGGGAATTTTCCATTGAGAAGGCGAGAGTATATTTTTGTATTGCCGGCAATAAATACTATCTGGCTATCTGCTGATATTATTTTTATGTTTTCTTCATTTGCAACAATTCATTTTATTTGAGATGCTGTTTTACTTGGAATAATTTGTGAGAATTCATTGGTTACCTCTTCATCAAATGTTGCTTTGAATTCAGAAAGTCTGAAGCTATCAGTAGAAGCAAATATAGCTTCATTTCATTTGATACTTACAGCGAGTCCTGCAAGAGTAGGTCTAATGTTTCCTTCAGCGGATGAAAAGAGAGTTTTATCAATAGATTTTTTAACTATATCTCATTGAAGTGTAAGACTTGTCTCTTCTTTTATACTTGGAATAAGAGGAAATTCACTCGCATCGAGTCATTTAATTTTTAGGTTTGAACTTACAGTGGTTATTTTGATACTTTCATTTTTAATCAGTTCTATTTCCACTTGGTCATCATTTACAAGAAGTATGTAACTGGTAAAGAGCTTACTTGGAAGACAGAAAGCTCATTCAGATTCTATGGTTATATCTTCTGTAATTACATGTTCTATAGCCATCTCAAGATTATTTGAGGTGAGAGTAATGTTATTGAAATTTACTTTGATAAGTATATTCTCCAATATAGGAGTCGTAGTAATAGAAGCGGTTGCGTGATTTACCACCTCTAATCATTTCTTTAGAGTATCAGTGTTTATTTTGAATTTCATACCTATTTTTTATAAAATATACGGGACTAAACTTTGTTGGAAATTCTAATTAACTGATACAATATGTCAAGTTGAGACTTTATTTTTATGTTAAAAACTTTCATAGGGAAAGGCTACTCAAAAGTTACTGTGAGTTGACTGGTTCAAAATATTTCTTTTTTGATGTTTTTGATGAAATTTCTTATTTCATCTCACTTTATAATTATTTTATAAAAATACTGATTATTTTTCTTGAATGGCTTGGGAACAAGAGTAATTTCAAATGTATTTTCAGAATTTATATCTATGAGCTTATTTTTGAGTTTGATTATAAATTCTTTCGCTTTTTCTTTTTCTTTGTGCCTGTATTCAAGGGTTGCCATTTGTGTAAAAGGAGGGTAGTGAAATGTTTTTCTTTCCTCAAGAGTTTTTAGAAAAAAATCTTTATAATTGCTACTGGTGATTGTTTGGATAATCTCATTTTTTGGTACAAAAGTTTGTATGAGTACTTCAGTGGTTTCTCATTTCCTTCATCACCTTCCTATAAGTTGCTTTATATTTGAGACTACTTTTTCCTCAGTATTGTATTTTGGAACTAAGAGTTCTTGTTCTAAGAGTATGATACCAATGAGTCATATGTTTCTAAAATCAAATCCAGTAGTTATCATTTTTGTTCCTATGATTATATCAGCTTCTTTGAGTCTTTCGAGTGCTTTTTCTTTTTCTCATTTATTTTTTACGCTATCAGTATCAAATCTGAATATCGTATTTTCTTTAAATATCTTTTTGAGACTTATTTCTATTTGCTGTGTTCATACTCATACTTTTTTGAGAGAATTTTGAGAACATTTTTCACATTTCGTTGGGATATCTTTTTCTTTTCCACAGAGGTGACATACTAATTTTTCAGGATATTTATGAACATTAAAAGAGCTGTCACACTGATCGCATTTATAAATATGATTACATTTTTCACATATAAGAGATGAAAACTCTCATCTCTTATTGAGGTAGAGAATCGTTTTTTTCTTCTCCCCAATATTTTTTTCTATAGTTTTTAAAAGAGTATGTGACAAATAGGGGTTGTCACTAGAAATGTCTTGAGAAAGGTTTATTATCAACATGATGTCTTTGGTAATGTGTTTTTTGATAAAAAAGGGTTAACATTTTTATTGTAAAAACTTTTGCTATTTTGTAAACTTTTGGTTACTATCTCTCTCGAGGTCGTACATGGTCTGGGGTTTCCTCCTTTCATCCCCAGGTTGTTGCGGCCTCACTTTTTTTATGTAAAAAATACTCATTGACTTTATTTTTATTTATCTATAATTAGTTAGATAATTTTTTTAATTTAAAATTTCTACTATGAATTCTTCTTCTCATAAACTTATTATTGCTCTTGATGCAAAAAGTGAGTTGGAAACAAAAGAGCTTGTTTCTAAAATATCAAAAGAATGTGTTGAATATAGAGAAAATATTCTCTTTAAAGTAAACGATTTGGTTACATCAATAGGTTTTAAATGATTGAAAGAAATGTTTTTGGGTGTACCTCATAAAATAATGCTAGATTTGAAATGGCATGACATTTCAAATACTCTTATAAATAATATAATTCAGATAAAAAATAATGATCTATGAGAGCAAATTAAATATTTCACTCTACATGGAAGTAATTCAAAAGAAGCAATAGAGAAGGCAGTTGAGAAAAGAAATAATTTATGAATAAGATCAAAGATTTTATGAATTACTCTTTTGACTTCTCTTGGTGATAATAACGCTATGGAAATTTATGGGAAAAACTCTATAGATACTGTACTTTCACTGACAAAAGAGATTCTAGAATGATGAGCAGATGGAGTTGTTTGTGCTCCTCAAGATATAGCTATGGTGAGATCAGTATTTTGATATGATTTTGAAATTGTAACTCCTGGAGTTCGATTTGAGTGATCAGAAAGGTGAGATCAAGTGAGAATAGCTACCCCAAAAGAAACTATAGAATCTGGATGAAATCATGTGGTTATGGGTAGACCTTTGTTGCAGAGTGATAATGTCATTACTCAGGTACAGAGGTTTTTTCATGAGATTAAGGGAGTGGTTTCAAAAGATTTTCAGTGACTCAATGAAAGAGAGAGGTTGTTATATAATAATCATAAGGAGGAGTTTTTTAAGGATATTGGCGTATACTATACTATGAAAAAGTGATGAAAGTACTGTAGGTTAGCAAGTGGTTTGGTCAGTAGCTCTTATATGCATACATGAATCTTTGAAAGACATCCCTCGTTTTTATCATATTTTGCTTTTGATTTGGCAAGAAATATGAGGGAACAAAATATTGAGTGTGATGTTGTGATGTGAGCTCAGATGGGGAGTGTAAGATTCTCGTATGCTTTGGCTCAAGTTCTCTGATCCAAGCAATCTATATATACTGAGAAATGAGAGGGCTGAGAACTATTTTTAAAAAGACACAACATTGCTTTAAGGTGAAAAAAAGTAGTCCTCAATGAAGATGTAGTCACAAAGTGAAGTACTCTCAGAAAGATGATACAGATTGTAGAATCAAAGTGATGAAAGGTAGTAGGTATAACGTGTATAGCCAATAGACATGGGAAAGATAGCTTTGAAGGAATACCTTTACTCTCATATTATATACCTCCTGAGTTTGAACTCTTTTATGATTCTCAAACTCCAAGAGAAGCAAGGTGAAATTACCCAGAACTTCCGGAATGATCTCTTGTATCAGAAAAACCAAAAAATGAACTATTTAATTGAGTTTAGGAATAAAAAGTATACTATGAGGGAAACTTATTTCATTTATATATGTATATAATATGAATCTAAAAGAAGAAAATCAAAAGCTCAGAGAACAAAATGAAGAGTTGAAAAAATTACTTTGAGTTGCAAAAAACTGGATAGAGAGAGAAGTGAAGAATAGTGTAGTGAAGCGAGCAAAAAGAAAAGTAGGGTGACTTACTGCGCAAAGTAGAGATACCTTTTTTAATGAAAATGTAGAAGAGATAATTACAAAAAGGATAGCAGGTTTTTTTGGAGAAATGATGATTATGAATACTCCGGAGTGAGTCATTGATAATATTATTTCAGCAGAACTTAATTATTATAACTTTAAGATAAATCCTATATCTGATGGTTTTAGTGTAATTAGTTCTTATCACAAAGCTATTGATATCCTTATAGAAGAATTTATTACCAAATGATTTCGAAGCTTTGTAATGAAAAATTGAAAGCCTTCTTGAGTTGAAAATAATGCTTTAGAAAAATCTCTCTATAGTATTATTACAAAATGATATACTTTGAGTATCTGAAGGTTGTATCACCTCATAAGTATAATAAAAAAATGAGAAATAATATGAGAATACACTACGAAATTTTCTCAATATATAAAGGAATTCGATTACTTATGAGATGTGATATTAGATAAAGAATTTTTTGATAATTTTTCTCAGCTGGTAGAAAGTGAAGTACTGTGAAAAAAGAGACATTCTGGAAAAATAGATTTTATTCAGACGAGAGATATGAGACAACTTTTAATTTGAGATTTTAAAGATAAAAAGTGTTTAATTTATGGTTTACTAGAAATTGGGAAGAGCGATTTTTAGTTGAAAGTTTATGTTTTAATTTTTTTTCATTTTACTATGGAGCTATGAAAGATGTTACTTTGTTTCGGTTCAGGTATTTTTTTGAATATTGCAATTGCGAATGCTGAAGATTCTTTTAAAGAAAATGTATTTGCAGTTCTCATGAGAGATGCTTGTATTTATACTGATTATTCAGATAAGTGTATAGAAAGAGGTGATGTTATTAATTTTTATACTACGGTGGATGGTATTTTGGAACGTTCGAATGATGAGCTACCTGAGACCATGTCAAATTCAGATTTTATTTGTAAAAAAAATGGTAGTGATAGGGTATATATACCCAAGAATAAAGAAGTCAAAGTAATATGAACTGATGACTTTAGTGTTATTTCTAAAAAAAGTAAGTATAATAATATTAAGAACTGGAAAGAATGTAATTAGTAAATAATTTTATAAACAATGCTCTATATCGTTGCGACACCAATATGAAATTTAGAAGATATAACTTACAGAGCTGTAAGGATTTTAAAGGAGGTTGATTTGATAGCATGTGAGGATACAAGGATTAGTTGAGTTTTATTGAATAAGTATGAAATCAAAAAACCACTTTTGAGCTTTCACTCTCATTCGTGAGCTCCAAAAATTGATAAGATTATTTCGGAACTGAAGAGTGGAAAAAATATTGCTTTGATTAGTGATGCTGGAACTCCGGGTATTTCAGATCCTTGATACGTACTTATAAAAGAAGCAATACTACAATGAATAGAAGTGGTGCCGATTCCTTGAGTAACAGCATTTACGACAGCGCTTATGTGAAGCGGTATGCAGATGAATCATTTTTTATATCTTTGATTCTTGCCAGTAAAAAAATGAAGGCAAACATTGTTTAAAAAACTAGTAGAAAGAAAAGAGGAAACGGTAGTTATTTACGAATCGGTACATAGAATTATAAAAACACTCAATGAAATAGGTCAGTACTTCTGATCGGAGCACCATATTGTGGTTGGAAGAGAATTGACGAAAAAGTTCGAAGAATTTCAAAGATGACCAGTTTTTGAAGTAATTGAACACTTTGAAAATAAGGAAGGAAAATTAAAAGGAGAGTTCGTCGTAATGTTTTAGTTATGTCAATCTCTAATGCTTACTCAGAGTTGTAAATATGCTTATATTTTATAGAATATAAGCATATTTTTATATATTATATTTTAAGAGAAATACCTATGAAAGGTTTTAGAAATATTCTTATTCAGTTTGCGATATCTTTTACGGTACTTTGATCAGTATTTGTATGATATGCAGCTTGGAACGATGTCGTAAATGATGGAGATTCATTGACTCACACTATGTGGAATGATTTAGTAACTCAGGTAGGTACTATTTCATCTGCACCTTTTTTGAAGTGATACTTAGATGGATTAACCATTGAGAATGATTCTTGAGATACGAATAATGATATTCTTGTAAATGTTTGAACGGCAGCGAGTAGTGATAATACTCAGTATATTGACTTGGGTACAGTAATAACAAAAAGACTTGATGCTGGTTGGAGTGCATGAGATAATGCGTGATGACTGGCAACTGGTTCGAAGGCATCAAATACATGGTACCATGTATTTATTATTCGGAAATCAGATGGTTCAGTAGATGCTTGATTTGATACTTCTACTACAGCAACAAATCTTCTTGCTACGAGTACTTATGATAAGTATAGAAGAATTGGTTCTATTAGAACAGATGGGAGTAGTAATATAAGGGCATTTAACCAAGAATGAAATTACTTTCATTTTAGTACTACTATTCAAGATATCAATGTGGTAGGAACAACGAGTAGAGTTTTTCATACAGTAAGTGTTCCTCCTGTTCCAGTTCTAGCTAAGATGTCTATTACGGGTGAGGTAACTTCAGCTGCAACGAGAGTAGCTTGGATAACTTCTCCTCTTGAAGATGATAAGGTTCCGAGTCATCCTTACCCTGGGCATTCAAATAATTCATGGAATATGAAATCAAGATGGGATTCTTATTCTATATCTACTTCAGTTCTTCGTGACTTTATTAGAACAGATAATTCTACTATAGGTATCAGAGTAAATAGCAATGCTATGAGATTTAGAGGATATGTACATGGTTGGACAGATTTATGACTATAAAATATAAATAACTTTCTATGAAAAAATTAAAAAATATCCTTATCCAGTTTGCAATATCCTTTACGGTGCTCTGATCAGTATTTGTATGATATGCGGCTTGGAATGACGTGGTAAATGATGGAGACTCACTGACCCATACTATGTGGAATGATTTAGTTACTCAAGTTGGTAGTATACCATCATCACCAGTATTGAAGTGATACATAAGTTGATTAACTCTTTCGAATGATTCTTGAGATTTGAATAATGATATCCAAATAGAAACCTGAATAGCTACGAGTAGTGATAGTAATCAATATATTGATCTTACTTCAGTAATGACAAAGAGGCTTGATGCTGGTTGGAGTGCATGAGATAATGCAGGTTGACTTGCCACTGGATCAAAGGCATCGAATACTTGGTACCATGTATTTGTAATTCGGAGGAATGATTGATCGGTAGATGCTTGATTTGATACTTCGGTTACAGCAACGAACCTCCTCTCTACGAGTGGATATAATAAGTATAGAAGAATAGGTTCTATTAATACAAATGGGAGTGCGAATATCAGAGGCTTTCATCAGTTAGGTAATAGATTCTTTTGGGATACTATAGTTCTGGATAGAAATCAAGGGAATCCATGAACCTCTGCGGTACTTTCAGGTCTTACCACTCCTGCATGAATAAACACTATGGCAGATCTTTCTATTGAGATTGTTGATGTCACTTTTGGATGAACTTCATATCATATTTTGGTAACATCACCTGATAGTACTAATGAAGCTCCTACTGCAACCAATACTCATGTTGCCATAAGGTGAGTATGAGGTTCTGTTGCACAAGGGTCGGTAAGTAGATTTGTAAAAACAAATACATCCAGTCAGGTAAGGTTTCGTACGAATTATTCTAATGGAGATACTTCTGTAATCATTATGACCCAAGGTTTTATAGATGATAGGATACAATAAAAGATAAAGAATATTTATATAAGTAACATTCTAGTTTATGAAAAAACTAAAAAATATCCTTATACAGTTTGCTATTTCTTTTACAGTACTTTGATCTGTATTCGTATGATATGCAGCTTGGAATGATGTTGTAAATGATGGAGATTCATTGACGCATACTATGTGGAATGATTTGGTAACTCAGATGAGTACGGTTACTTGAGATATTCCTCCAATACTAAAGTGATATCATGATGGATTAGCCATTTCCAATGATTGATGAGATGCAGATCATGATGTCCAGATTGATGCTGGAATGGCAACGAGTGATGATGAAACTACATATATGAGTCTCAATACTTCTCTTACAAAAAGAATAGATGCTTCGTGGTCAGAAGGGTCTAATCAGTGAGGACTTGATACTGGAACGGTTTCAAATAATACATTTTATTATTCATACTTGATTTATAATTCTACGAGTAGTACGGTTGATGTATTATTTTCAGCAAGTCCAACTTCACCAACTATGCCAGCAGGGTATACTAAAAAAAGAAGACTTTCTAATGGAGCCTTCTTGACAGATGGGAGTGCAAATATTCTAGAATTTAATAAATCATGAAAATATCATTACTTTTCAGATAAAATTGCAGATCATGAGACAATTCCAATTCCTACTTCAGGGGTATTTAGTACGTATCAGCTGAGTATGCCACGAATAGATAATATAGTTGGTATCATTTACGCAGGACAACAGTATACTGGTGTAGGAGTTGTAGGTATTACCGTTGCTTTTAGAAGAACAGGGACGACGGGAACTCACTTACTTCACTCAAAGGCAACGAGTGGGTATGATGCTCTATTTGCCCAAGGTTTTGTAGATATGAATTCAAATGCTCAAGTAGATGTAGCTTTCTTTTATGTAGCTCCAACGAATAATTTTAGAATACATACTCAAGGTTGGATTGATAATAATTAATTATCTATATTTTATTTTTACTTTATTTATAACTTTTTATGAAAAAACTCAAAAATATTCTTATCCAATTTGCAATATCATTTACGGTATTCTGATCAGTATTTGTATGATATGCAGCTTGGAATGACGTGGTGAGTGATGGAAGTTCATTGACTCATACGATGTGGAACGATTTAGTAACTCAGGTTGCTAGCGTATCATCATCACCAGTATTAAAATGATATGTGAGTTGACTCACTCTATCGAATGATTCATGAGATGTAAATAATGATATACAGATAGATGTTTGAACAGCAACAAGTTCAGATGGACTTCAATACATTGATTTGAATACAATAATGACGAAGAGACTTGATGCTGGTTGGTCAGCATGAGATAATGGATGATGATTAGCAACTGGTTCGAAGTCATCAAATACATGGTACCATGTATTTGTTATACGGAGAACAGATGGATCGGTTGATGCTGGTTTTGATACATCAGTATCAGCTACAAACTTACTTTCTACGAGTGGGTATAATAAATATAGAAGAATTGGCTCAATAGAGACTGATGGTAGTAATAATATAAGAGGTTTCCTTCAAGAAGGGGATTATTTCATTTATAAAAACCCTGTTCTTGATGTGAGTTCTGGTGGTTGAGGATATGTTGGCGGTACTCTCACACAAATTTCTACTCCCCTAGGTATTAAAACTCTAGCTTTGTTAGCAGTTGGTGATAATGGTGATAATACGACATATATTACTTCTCCAGAACAGAATAATAATGCCGCTTCGTTAGCGACTGGTATGTTTACAAATTATAGTAATGAAAATAATGGTTCGGATAATAATCAAGGTGGTGTTTGATTTCTACCTCCTAGGACAAATGAATCTAGTCAAGTAAGGATCAGGACGAGTGGTGCTCAGAATATATATATCGCTACTCATGGTTGGATAGATAATAGAACACAGTAGATTAAATATATTTGATTTCATATATACTAAAATTTATTCAGAGCTTTCATAGTTTTTCTATGAGACTCTGTTTTATTTTGTCATCTATCGTTTGGAGTTCGGCATTGATAATAGGCTTGGTTGTTTTTACTGTTATTTTTTCCCCGTTTATTTTGATAGAGTTGAGGTAGTTGGTGATATCTATATTTTTTTCAACATTAAAAACTTCTATTATTGTATTCCAAATAATAGATTTTATTATAACATTTTGTTTTGATGGGGGTGTATTTCAGATTTCCATGAATGGATATTAGTTGGTTACCATCTTTTGTAACTTGGACAGGCTTGATGAACGTTTACGAGAGAGAAACCTTTATGCTGAATAGCTTCTTTTATAATGTCTTTCATCTCAACAAATTTAATACTATCAGCCCGAACCGCAAATTTGCAGCCTGCTTCTTTCGCCATTTTAACTGGGTCAAATGGCGCTGAGGTGTTTCCTTCAGGAGTAGTTTTTGTTTTTGCTCATATTGGAGTAGTAGGACTTGCTTGTCCAGTAGTAAGGGCATAATTTTCATTATCCATTACGATATAAGTAATATCTAAGTCTCTTTTACATGAGTGTATGAAGTGTCATACTCATATACCATACCCATCTCCATCTCATCAAGTTGCAAGTACTGTTAATTCTGGGTGCATAATTTTTACTCAGGTTGCAAAAGGAAGTGCTCTTCAGTGAAGTGTTTCTGCTGCATATCAGTCTATATACTGACTTGCTTTTCCACTACATCATACTCAAGATACAACGACTCTATTGTGTGACTCTATTTCGAGTTCTTTAAAAGCATTCTTAATGGCCATGATGATGAGGGTATCTCCACATCAAGGACACCATTGTATATTCGTTAATCAGCTTCTCATTATTTTTTTAATTAATTATTATCATTCTTAATCTCCCTTTCCCAAAGGGAGTACCCCGATAGGGGGGAGGGATTATTTCAATTCCTCAAAATCTTCAATATAAAATGGCATGAGGTCATATTTTCTTAAATTTGAAACTTTGAGTCATTTTATATGTTTGAGTCAAAGTTCTTTTACTATATGGTTTTCCAGTTGTCCAGAATAATTTTTTTCTACAAATATGATTTCTTCTTTATCTTTTATATCTTCTAATAGTCTTTCATCAAGAGGTTTTAGGAACTTTATGATTATAAGCCCGTATTCAGGGTTTTGTTCTATAAAGTGGTTAGCAGTATATGATGTAAATGATATGGTTATGAGCATTTTCTTTGCTTTTGGATTGATAACTTCATATCACTTATATCATTCTTTCTCAAAGAAGTTTTCTATTTTTTTAAATCTTTTTTCAGTAAAGAGTTTTTTTTCTTCTGGATCTTCTGAGGTTGCTCAATACTCATCGTGTTCATAACTACTGGCTATGAAATCTCAGTGCTTGGTTCCGACTTTCACTCTTGGAGAGATTCAACTTTCATTTAATTCATATCGCTTGTAGTCTTCAGGTGGATGGTCGAGAATGACTCATCTATCTACTTTTGGGATACTCATTTTATCATGAGTAGCAACGAGTTCAGATGATTGTTTATCCATGAGGATAATGACTTGAGTTTGATATTTATCAGCTATATTGAGAGCAAGACATCAAAAGTAGTGTGCTTCTTCAAGAGTGCTAGGGTAGAGTACTACATGATTAAAATCACCAAACGTTGGATGCATAGCAAAGTTCATATCTCATTGTTCTGTAAAAGTTGGAGTTCCAGTACTTGGTCCTGCTCTTTGAGAGAGTACGATAGTGAGTGGTATTTCAGCTTGAGCTGAGAAGCTGATAGCTTCACTCATAAGTGAGAATCATCCACCTGAGGTTCCACACATAGCCCTAGTTCATGTGAAACTCGCTCCGAGAGTAGAGTTTGCAACGGCAATTTCGTCTTCTGCTTGGAGGAATGGTATCTTTTTGTAGTTAATAACCTCGGTGAGAATACTTGATGCTGGGGTCATTGGATAGGCTGCATAGTATCAAAGTTCTCATTCTATTGCGCCATAGGTGAGTGCTTTATTTCCATAAGTGGTATTTTTTGGCTTTCAGACTTTTTCAATTTTTAGATTAAATTTTTCTTTTATTTCAAAAGTATCAAAAATATTTTTTACGATATCTTGGTTTTTTTGTACTATTTCTTCTCATTTTCTTGCAAATATTTCCTCTATTTTTCAGAGGATAATTTCTAAGTCTAGGTTCAGGAACTTTACGAACATTCACAGTAGGTATGTGTTATCGTATTTATCAGCAATCTCTAGATCAAGAATATTCAAGTTAGACAATAGCTTTTCATCTTTTGCATTTATTTTGTCGGTCCATTTTTTATTGACTATGATAGTAGTATGAGGCTTGAGGAAAGGTATTTGTTTTATCAAACTTTCATCATTAAAAGCAAGAATAATATCTACTTTATTTGTGAGATACTTTTCTCATGTATCGCTAATATGAACGTCAAAAAAATTCACTCATCACTTAATTCTTGATTCATATTCTATATCAGTAATTAGGTCGTATCCGAGCTCTGAAAAAAGACCAGTTATTATATCTACCGTTGAGTTTACTCAGGTTCATGCTGGTCATGCGATCCTTATATTTAGGTTCATTTTTTCTTTTTTTAAAAATTTATTTTGTTTCACTTTCTATGAGTTCTTGTAATTGTTCTGGTGTAAGTTCTTGGGTAGGTGCTTCATAATTATTCCCAAAAATTATTAAGAGTCCGGTTCCGATGATTCAAAACACGATTCCTAGGAGTGCAAATAGTGCTACTATTTTGGTTGCTTTATTTTTTGACATAATTGTTTATTTAATAGTATTTAAAGTATTTTCTAATTCAGATATTTGTAGGGTTTGCGAGTGTATTTTCCTTCCATCATTATATATATTTATTGCTCCTCCATACTCTATATAAATATCTAGTTTTTTGTTTTTGTAGTTTGATTCAATTTTGGTTCTTTTAGAATCTGCATAGTATTTTATTTTTATATTATTTATTTCCAAATTATTTTTTAGATATTGTAGAGATGTTTCTAAATCATCTATATGAGATAAGAGTATACTGATACTATTTTTCAGGTTATCTACTTTTATATTTCAGATGACTTCTATTGTATTTCATCATAGAGAATATTTTTTAATATCTTTGTTGTTTGGATCTATTATTTTTATCAGGATTTTTTTGAAAGTATGCGAGTTGGTAAACTCATATTGTGATTCTAGGGTTCATTCATATTGTTTAAAGTTGCTTTCACATGTTTGATTGTTACATGTATCGATACTCAAGTTAAAACTCGATGTTTTAATAAATATAGAGTAGTCTTCTTTTACTATGAGGTCGTTATATTTAATATCGAGAAAACCTTGTAGAATGGAGAAATCTCAGGAGCTTCAAAGGAGTTTATTTCTTTTAAAGGTTTTTATAACTTTGTCTTCTTTTAATATATTTTCTTCTGTTTCATATATTTCTTTTGTTTCTCAAGAGTTTTGGGTAATAAATGTATTGAGGAAGAAATTTTTAAAATCGTATTTATTCTTTTCTTCATCCCTGGTAACTTTTTTTATTTTTTCATTGAGTTCTTCTTCTATATTATCAAGCTTATAGCTTCCATTTTTTGGAATACTATTTATGGTTATTTCTGATATTTTATTTTTTTCATAGGGGGAGAGGGTAAATCATAGTGTATTTCCATTTATATTTAGGTTTTTTATTTCGTAACAATAACTTTCTTCATCTTCACTTTTATTGAGATTATATGGATTGTTACAGGAGTCATAGTTTTTCATTTCTATTTCTATTCTAGTCATTGATGCTCCATTGAAGCTTTTTAAATAGTTATATGCTTTTTGTAGACTTAAACTATTATCCTCTTGTTGATTTCAAAGTATTGATTCTCATCCAAGAAATATGCTTTTTTCTGTATCGTACTTTGATTTATATCTTTCATAATCATCAAGTGCTTCAAAAAACTCTTTGAATAAGCTTATATGCATTATATATCTATTTATAGTAATAGCGTCATTACTATGTGTACTATCTAAAAATTGTTTATTTTCACTATAAAAGTCATTGAGAGTATTTATTGATGATTCCATTCTAGAGATACTATTTCTATTTACTTTATTGTTTCATTCTTCTGAACTTATAAAGTCTTTTCTTTGTAGGAGTCCTTCTGTTGTTCTATTGGGTTTAAAATAAGTTTCTTTTATTATTTCTGATAGTTTTCCAAGTACTATAGAATTTTTGAAGAGGCCTGTTTTTTTAATAGAGTCAGTATTGCTGTCATAAAATCTAGAGGATATATTTGCATAATCTTTCAGGAGAACAGAGATTTCATCTATATACTTTTCGCTTTCTTTTAGTTCAGTGGTAAGAATTTTCTCGATAAAGAAGAGTAAATACTCTATTTCTTTGTATTGACTTGATTCTTTCTCATACTCAAGTTCAGATCATATATATTTTTCTTTGAAGGAAGAGATTTCTTCTAATATATTGCTATTTTGGAAATAATTATAGTTCTTGAATATGGTTTTTAGAGAAAAGAGAGCTTCTCATTTTTCTATTTCTCCTTTATTATTTTCGATTGTTTGTATGAGGTGAGCGAAGTTCATAGCAGTTATAACAGAGCTTTCTTTTATCTTTAGATTATTTATATAGTAGAAATATACTATTTTTTTCATTTTCTTCGCTTCTTCTAGATCTATTTGTTCTAGTATACTGATGTTTTCTTTTATGAATTTTATTTTTGCTGGGTCTTGTTTTTTTTCATGAAAAAGGGTTATGATGTTTCTGAGGATTATATTTTTATAATATGTTTTTTGTTTTTCTGTATTCACAAACAGAGAAAAGTATTTTTGAATATAGATCTCTCCAGGGAGAGTGATAAAATTTCTAGTTGTATATTTACTAAAGTTTTCTTCTCGTTCCTCTAGCTCTGATGCTAAAAATCAAAGAGTGTTTTCAATAAAACTTTTATGTTCATCATTTTTGAGAGTTATTATATCTGTGAAATAGGTATTGAGTAGTTCACCTTCATTTTGTGAAAATATTTTTTCATCGAAAAAATCAAGGGTAAATATACTTGATATTTTTAATAGGTCTCCATTTTTTACAAGGAGGTTTCTTTTCTGGTTAAATATGAGGTATGAGTGAGGGTAGAGAAGAATAGATGTCAGTGTTTCATCTTTATCTTTGATATTTAAGTTAATGATGGTATCAAGTGAGAATATAACGGTTTTTGAAGGGTTGAGGTTATTTACGATAAAGGAACCAGGTCCTTTGTTTTCTATTGAGAAACGACCTCAGTCTACTACAAAGTTCTTATTTATTTCATTGAGGTCAAATAGGTATATTCCTGGTTCTATATTGAGGTATATTTGAGGTTCTATATTTATTTTATTTTCTTCTCATTTTGGCCCGACTATGACTTCAGATATTTCATTGTTGGTAAAAAATCTTGAGATATTACTTACTTGTTCCACATATATTTTGTTCTGATATTCGTTACTATCAAGTGTTTTATCAGTAATAGTAAAATTATTTGTTTCATCTTTTATGAGTTCAAAGGTTCATAGTTCCACTTCCCCCAAAGCGAGATCTTCTATAAGTTCATTTTTTTCTCACATAAAAGTGGAGAAGAGAAGAAAAAATCATACTCATATGGTTCCCAGTAATAAAACAAATTTTGATATAATATTCACTTTTTGAATGTTTAATTTTAATTATCCAATATTTTAACCTAAATTTGTAATTTTCAAAAAGATTTTAGGGTTTTAGTTTCATCAGTTTCTCCAATCCTTCTCAAAAATTTCAATAAACTTTTTAACTACACTTTCCTTTCTCATTATTACTCCAACTTCTTTATTTTTATCCAGGCTGTATTCTGAGAAGTTAATACTTCAGAGAAATAAATATTTTTCATCAATGAGAATAGCCTTTGAGTGCATAGAATATTTGTCTAATATCTTGATTTGAATTCAACTATCTTTAAGTTCATTTATCGCTTCGGAGTTCGTTTTTTCGAATTTTTTATCAGTAATTAATTCTACCAGTATTCATGATTTTGCTTTCTCTAAAAGTAAATTCTTAAGGTCTTGATCTTGAATATATGGAAAGTAAAGTTTGATATTTTTTTGTGCTGAGTTGAAAAGTGTTTCAAATTTAGCTCTTGAGTAGTGGGGAGAAAGAACGAGGTTTTCGTGATAGAGAATACTTTTTTTATGATAATAATCATTTAAGAATATTTGAGTGAGTAGGGGAGTGATCTCAGGGTCTTTGATAAAAATGAAAAAATCTCTATTTTTTGTGAAATTAGAGTAACTGAAGTTTCAAGTTGAAATAATATTTTCATCATCAATGACAATGGTTTTACTATGGTTGAGAGCATAGTGCTTGGTATTTGACCAAACAACTTCTATGCCAGCTTCCTGTAGAATGCCATAGGTTTTATTATTTAATCCAGGTGCTTTATAGGGATTATGTTCCAGAAGAACTTTCACTTCCAATCATCTATTATGTGCTTTGATGATAGCCTCCCTGATTCTTTTTTCTGTGAATATATATACTTCTAGGTATATCTTTTCTTTTGCTGTATTTATTTTTTGTACTATTGCTTTTAAGAGCTTGGTATCTGGAGTATGAGAAATAGAGATGTTCTCTATTTCATTTATATTTTCAAGAGAAAAGTTTTCAAGGTGTTGTGTGAGTTCAGTTTTTGAGTTTTCAAGACTTTTATTCTCCTCATAAAAATCCTTGTACTCTCATCCATAAAAGAATGAAAATACAAGGATAAAGAAAACAGCGAATAGATAAGGGAACAGTTTTTTAAGCATAGTATACAAAAAATTAAGTTCCTCCGCTGCTAGGGGGAGGCTAGGAGGGTGGGTTACCCAAATATTTTTTTAAATACTCATCATTTATTTACATCGATCTTCTTTTCTTCAGCTACTTTTTCATACAGTTCTCTTTCTTTCTTTCCAAGTTTCTTTGGTATCTTGATATGTATTTCAATAAATAAATCTCATTTTGATTCACTATCTATATGTTTTACACCATCTCAGTTTATTTTTATGATATTTCCATGTTCGGTTCCTCATTTAATTTCTATTTTTCTTTTTCATAGAATTGGTATATGTATTTCTTTTTCAGTTCCAAGAATTGCTTCTATAACATCTATTTCAAGATTATAGTATAGATCTACTCCATCTCTTTTGAGTCATTTTTCTTTGAGTGAAACATTGAATTTTACGTATAAGTCTCAATGTGCTTTTGTTTTGATTCCATGATTTCACTCTCCAGTAAGCTTAATAATCATTTCATTATCTATTCCAGCAGGGATATCAATAGGTATTTCTTTTTTTACTACTTTTCTTTTTTCTCAATGACAGTTTGAACATACTTTTTCAAAGACTTCTCAGCTCCCTGAACATTCATCACACGTTGCTGTTTGTTGAATAGTTCCAAACATACTTTGGGATGTATATGTTATTTGTCATCTTCCGTTACACTTTGTACATTCTTTTTTCCCTGATCATCATTCTCAATCACAAGTAACACAAGATTCTTTTTTATTGAATTTTATTTTTTCTTTTCCACCATAAACACTGGTTTTGAGGTCTATATTCATTTGATACTCAAGATCTTCTCATGGAAAGCTTGTTTTTTTCGCTCTTCTTCAGCCTCAGCCTCCTCATCAAAAGAATGATTCAAATATATCTCATAGATCCACATCTACTCAACCATTATTAAAACCACCTCAAAAAGGATTTCAGGCACCTCAAGTACTTCAAAATGTATCATATTGTTGTCTTTTTGAATCATCTGATAGAGTTGAATATGCTTCATTGATTTCTTTGAATTTTTTTTCTGCTTCTTTGTCTCATCCATTTCTATCAGGGTGGTATTGCATCGCGAGCTTTCTGTACGCTTTTTTTATATCTTCTTTGGATGCTGATTTTTCTAAGCCGAGAACTTCATATAAATTCATCTTGTATATCTAATTAGTATTTAATGTAGAATTCAGGGAGGAATTTTATCGAATTTATACTTTTTGTAAAGATTTAATTCTCTCGGGCTTTGTTGGTTGTATTTTTTAGCAATATTTATACGACTTTTATTTGACTTTTTTTATAATTCTTTACTATAAAATATTATTTTATGAAAAAAATAAATGTCAAAAGAACTCGTAAAATATTCAAGGTTTCAGAACTATTCAAATGTTGTGGATATTTTGGAAGTATTTGAAGAAAATAAGCAAAAAACTTTGAAGGAAATAGATAGTATTTTGAATAGGTATAACGGTTACTGCAATTTAGTTCAAGGACTTGATTTTAGTACTTTGTTTTATGATTTTTGTTTACAGTTAGTAGAAAAAATGAAGCAGGATGTTTTACATCAAGTTTCTGCTAGAAAGTACTATGTGGGTGATGAAAAGACTTTGAAAGATTTTGCAGAAAATATAGAGGAAAAATTTATGGAATGAAAGATAAATAAATGAAATATATATAATGATATGTATAATCAATATACGAAAATTAAGCAAGAATGAAGTAATTTTTTTGAGATAAAGGTTTTTTTAGAACACTATACAAATTTGATTGAGAAGTTTATACAAAATGGCCAAGAAAAAAAGGAATTGACCCATTCTTTGGAGTGAAACTATGTTGTGTTATGTTTGGATCATATTCAGAGGTGTACGCATAAAAAATATATGGAATATGCACGAAGTGGTAAGAAATACTATAAATTTGATTTTGAAGAAGAATCTGCTCGTATTGATGTTTTAGAGAAAACTATTCAAAGAGACTTTGAAATACCTATGTATCAAGTAGAAAGTGTTTTTGCTACTGCAAGATCTTATATTAAAGAAAAAATAGAGTTACTCGAGAGAGTTGAGAAAAGGAGAGTAAATTAACTTAGGGTTAAAAATAAATAGGTTCAGAGAATACTCTCTGAACCTATTTATTTTTTCTATTTTTTTCTATTTTTATTTTCATAGATGTATGCCCACCAGTATTCACCGAGTCCATATCATCATAGAGCACATAGTACACCAATTATTGCAAGATATACTTGTGTAGGAGAACTATTCACTATAGATAGTACACTGTATATAAGGAATGACAATAGTCATAAGAAACAGATCATTAGAACCACATAAACCGCCTTTTTCATAATATGATAGATTAAAAATATAATAAACATAATAATTGTATCACATTATTCTCTGAGAATCAAAAATATGATGTTTTTTTTTATTTATGTTGCTTACATACTTCCAATTCTGTATTCTATTTCCTTACTTACAAAGTCTTTATCTCTTCCATATTTGAGCCTTGAAAGTTCTATAAAGGCTTTTGTTATGTTGGCATCTCAGGTTTCTAGATATGGATTTAAAGGAATCATTGAGAATGGGGTTGTCGGTTGATTATCTACAGCAAGTTTCATTACAGATTTAAATTTATCCATATTTACTAGGTCTTGATCTGAGAAAGTAGGAGCATAGTATTTACTCATAAATTCACCATCCTCTGGTCAGATCTTATAACTCATAATAGATCATACATTACCGAATATAGCATTCTTGAGGTTCAAACTTGACTTGGTCAGTGCATCTGATTGTTCGAGTTGTCAAAGGTATTGATGGGCAATATTAAGTGAGAGTCTATATTTTCTTGCCTCTGAAAGAATAGATTCGATAGAGTCAGTTACATAGTTTTGGAATTCATCTATATAGAGAAAAAAGTCAGTTCTGTCTTCTTTTGCTACTTTATCTCTTCTCATGGCTGCCATTTGAAGCTTTGATACGAGCATCATACCTAGTAGTTTTGAGTTGAGGTCTCAGAGTCTTCATTTTGATAGGTTTACGAGAAGTATTTTTCTATTTTGCATTACGTCTCATATATCAAATGATGATTTTGTTTGACCAATAATATTTCTCATCATTTTATTCGTAATGAATTGACCAAATTTTGCAGCAAAATATGGGATAATTTCTGCTTTCTCTCTGTCTCACATAGAGGCGTAGGTGGCATCCCACCAGTTCTTTACGATTGGATTTTTTACGTGTCTGGTATGGTCTTTTTGAAATTCTGGATCAGTAAAGAGCCTTACAATATCTGTAATAGCTCATCCACCTGGATAATCCATAAGAGTGAGAACGGCGTTTCTAAAATAGTCTTGAAGTCTTGGTCCAAATATTTCGTTTCAGAAAAGCTTTATCATTATATTGAGAGAGTCCATTGCTACGAGCTCTTTTTCTTCTTCTGTGTTTGCTTCGAGAAGATTGAGTCCCATTGGTCTATCGGTATCTGATGGATCAAAGTAGATAATATCATCAGCTCTTTCTCTTGGTATAAAAGGGAGGAGGTCACGTACAAGGTCTCCATGAGGATCCACTACAGCAACTCATTCTCCATTCAGGAAGTCTTGTCTCGCCATTACTTGTAGGATACTCGATTTACCGGTACCTGTCTGTCAGATTACATAAAAATGCCTAAATCTATCTTCTGTTTTGAGCCTGACTTCTTTTTTTACTCATCTATATACATTGTGTCATAGGAGGAGTCATTCTTTTGGAAGATTGCTTGGCGCTTTTACTATTTTGAAATTTTGCCATTTAATTTCAGCTGTTTTATTGTATCTGATATGTGGATAGTGGTATAGGGAAGCGAGTTCTTCTGTATTAAGTATCATTTTCTTCAGGAAAAATGGTTTCTTAAAGTATCTATAAATATAGTTTTTTATTAATCTCTTTTGATTGTGGTGTATGGTATGAGAGAATTTATTAAAATCAGGATATGAGAATTGGCTGAAAGATGATATTATATTGGTGAGCTCTGTATCTACCATGCTTTTATCATTTCAGGTTGCAATGATTCTAATAATAGTTTCAAAACCAGTTTTATCTCATTTTTCATCAACTGTTTTTGCTCTTTCTTGTGTCAGTGCTGAAGTTTCTGGATCGTTAGGGGATTCAGGAGCTTTATCATCTTGAGATGAGAAAAGGGAACTTATAAGTCATACTATGAGTTTAATCGGGTTGAGTGTAAACCAAGTAGTTTTTCATTTCATTATTTTTGAGCTGGCTTTACTTGACTTCCCTTGCCAATCATCATCTATTGGCTTGAGGAGTATTTGAACGACGGCTGATTCATCCTCTTCTAGTTTTGAAAATGCATTTGTAATATTGTTAATAGGGTCTGATTCTAGTTTGTCATATGTTTTAAAGGGAAAGAAAAATTCTTTTTCAGTATTGAGGTAGGTACTTGATATATGTTCTCTATCCTTAAAAATATTTATTTCGGTTGTTTCTTCTATAATGGCATCGGTATAGAAACCATTAATTTGTTTTTCTATAAGGTTTTTATAGTTTTTGGGTATGATAATGTAGAATAGAATTTCTCCTTCATGGGCTATGTATTCGAAACTGAGGGTGTCTTGCCCGAGTATTTTTTTGAGTATTTTTTTTGAATATATAGATTTAAGAGAAGAATAGAGTTGTTCCATAAGGGCTACCATCTCCTTAAAATCTTTTGTCGTTTCTTTTTTTTCATCTAGATCGGAGTCTTTTTTTGGAAGGGTTACTTTTAAAAAAGTAAGGTTGAGGGTTCTCTTGAAATTCTCCTTCTTTCGTATGATATATAGAGCTATATATCAAGCTATGAAACAGCTGATTGATATCCAAAATATAACAGAATAGTCCATTGGTTGTTTTTATTTTTAAGTACTTTTGTTTAGTATATCATTTTTTTTATAAAAAAGAAAGAAATATTTTGCTTTTTCTTCTTGCTTTTGTTATATTGTAGCTCAGACTGAGAGTGTTAGTTTTATGTTTTTAATTTTTTTCTGATTTTATGTCAAAAATAATTCTACTAGATTCCATCAGATCCATGCAAAATGTGTGAGCAATTTTTAGAAATTGTGATGGAGCTTGATTTGAGAAAGTAATTCTCACTGGACATTGCCCAACACCACCAAGAGGGGATATTAGTAAGACGGCACTTTGAGCTCAAGGCTGGATTGATTGGGAGTATTTTCGTGATCCAGTGGATGTCGTAAGCACGCTCAAAAATGAGTGATATAAAATATACTCCGTTGAGTTAAACGAGAAAAGTATAGACTATACTGAATTGTTTGAAAGGGAAGAAGAAAAAGTTTGTTTGATACTATGAAATGAAATATCAGGAGTCAGTCAACAATTATTAGACTTATCAGATGAAATTGTTATTATTCCAATGAAATGAAAAAAAGAATCACTTAACGTCTCAGTCGCTGCTGGAATTGTTATGTATGCAGTTTAATCTTATTTTTCTCCCCTTGAAAAGGGGAGTACCCGAAGGGGGAGGGGTTTTCTTAACACTAATCAATATATCATGAAAAAAGGTTTTTTTATTCTATTTATTTTTTGTTTGGTTCCATATGTATGATTTGCTGCATCAGATGTAGATTCAGACTATACTCTTATAGATTGTATCGCTGGAGATGATTCTACTGGTGTTTGATTTGATTCGAGTAAACCATATCAGACACTCAAAGCAGGGATAGAGAATAGTATTACCTATATTAATAGTAACATCAATGTATCATGAAATGAAGCAACAGCTTCAGGAAAAACTTTTTCAGTGAAAGTAAAGTGTAGTGCAAATAATCTCGTTGATACGATTATTAATCTTGATTTCAAATGAGTATACTACAATAATGAACTTGTAATAGAAGGCATAGGAGATAATGGTCTTGTTATTAAGAATACCAAATTTTACCAAAAATATAATGCTGGGAATATCACTTTCAAGAATGCGAAATTTATTGATGCGCCTGGGTATTATTTTTATGATGAGATATTCACATTAGATTTTTATAATCAAAACCCTCCAGTCCCTTATTCAAAAGGAGTCAAAATTATAGATTCTTATATTAAACTTTATAATTGAAACGATATATGAAGTAAAAACTCATATAGATCAAGGACGAATTATGGTGGTTTCTATAGCTCGAATCAGTGTTTTTGAAGTTCTTGTTATTACTATTATCATTATTCAAACCAACAGAATATGCAAAACTCTGTCATTGAGATAGAACTTGATGCAGATTATGATTTTAAACTTCCTGTTTTTATTAAGGATTCAAAAATTACTTTTACCAATAAAGTTTTTGGACAAAACTATACTGTTAATTTCTTAGAAGAGGGAAATGCAAATAATAGCGCGAAACTGAATTATTCAGCTTTGATATCTAATGAAATCGACTTATGAGGAAATAGTTTTGCTACTGAGAGTGATGAAGATATAGCATTTATTAATAATAAATTTTCTAATTTTACTGGTTTTACTCCTTCTGCAAAACCGATTTATTTTAATAATACTATTGCTAATACAAGTGATATCAGTATTTCAACTTCTCTGAATATGTATAATAATAGCTTCAGTGGAAGTATAACTGATACCTATGATACTGCGAACGTAAGACATAACTATCAGAATGGAGAAACTGGGACCAAAGGAATTGCTTGGATATTTAGAAGAAATAATGCTCTGAAATATTTTAATATTAATATTACGAGTATTGATATATTTAAGGAGGTAACGTGAATTGATATTCCAGATATATATAATGCAGTATTTGTTATCTTTCAAAAATAATTATGAAGACTTTAATAACCCATCCCCTAGCCCCTTGCCTTTCATACGAAAGGAAGGGGAAAGTGAAGACTCTTTCAAAAATAATATGAATTCTTTTTCTTTTCCTAACATTCCCCGTATTTTCAGAAATAAGTATCTGCGATAATGCAGATATATCATATACTTGAACCACTATCACAGAGATATGTAATGGATGAACGAAGATAACGAACATAAGTGGAATATCTTCTTTTAGTGGTGAATATCAAGATATTACTACTGGATATTGGTGAATGGTTCATAGCTATACTGGTTCAGAGATTATACACTCAATGCCCACTTGATATGTATGAAATATATTTTGAGATGAAAGCTGACAGAAAACGATAACGAAAACTTCATATAATACACCAGTATGATTTTTTTCAGCATACAAAAATACATCAGTTCTTTTCCCAACCCTAGAGGAAATTCTCTACACTGCACAAAAGATATATTTTCCGAATATGGATTCTTGAAGTTGAGGAGGTTCATCAGCTGATAATCAGAACACTTGTGATAAACCTGAGCAAATAGGGGACATACAAGGAGCAATCAAGAAACAAGAATACACTGATATTCTTGAACTTTCTTGGGAGGCTCAAGGAGATGATACCAAGTTTAAAATCATTCAAAGCTATCCATCCTCAGAAACATTTTATGTAGATCAGTGAAACACGAGCTTCGAAAGACAAGACCTCGAAGATGGGAAGTCATATCATTATTTTGTAGTTCCATACAATGATTGTTGAGATGGGATATATTCAGACTCTATACAAGTTGATTATTCAAAACAAATTTCAGATGAACCATATTTAGAAATAAAGTGAGATAAAATATATCTAAAAAATACCCAGTTAATCTCCCTTTCACAAAGGGAGTACCCCGATAGGGGGGAGGGATTATGAAATATAGAATTGAAGTGTAGTTTATATTGAGAAGAACAGAACCCCCTCAATCCCCCTTATCAGGGGGAAGTAGAACAAGATAATTATATATATCAAATAAATATTAGTTATATAGAAGAACCATTTGAATGTTATGCTACGTATTTTGATGTGAACCAAGAATTACAACAAACACCAACCGTTATTAATATACCAAATAAGACCTATATTACCCAGGAAGAAGCTTGAAATATACTTCTCTCCGATTCTTGACAAAGTTTTCAAGAGTTATATTATTATCTCAATTTACAATCAGAAGAGCTTCTTAGCTATGAACAATTCTCACTTTTTCTTATCAACTCCAAAGCAAGTATTATACTCACAGATCAGGAACTGAGCTTAAAAATACTTAAGAACCTTTGAATGATACGAGCGGAAGTGAATGGGGTTTCAAAAATCAAATATGAGGACTTTGTAGGAATACTCCCAAAAGTTGGAATGAGTTTTAGGCAAGATGTACTTGAGAGAATAACTCAAGACTTTCAGCTCACATCAAAAAAAGTATATGAAGATACTTTGAGGTCATATATAATTCATACTGAACTCCACAACCCCACCCCAGCCCTCCCCTTATCAAGGGAGGGAGTAAAAATCAACTCTTTTGAACAGGAACAACTCATTTCATGTTTTACATATGAGTGATGTGGAAATATAGAACTTTATCATTGATTTTTAGAAAAAATAGAGAAGAAGTTTGTCGCATCGGAGATTGAGTATAAGAATTTATGAATTGATGTGGATAGTGAAGATAGAGTAACTTGGGAAGTATATATTGAGATACTTTTTAAAGTATTATGAAAGGAAGGTTTTTATGAGGAAAGGTATAGTTTGAGTCAATATAGTGAATTTGTGGGAGTGTTGAAGGAGGGCATTGTAAACTGAGATAATTTCTATTCTCAAGAGGTGGATTTTCTATGATCGAATCGCTTTTCTCTCATGTTGTATGAATCAGATATCTTTCATAAAATTTCTCACCTTACTCAGAATTATTTATGAGAGGTTATTGAAATTCATAAAGATATTGATAAAAGGGAAGAATTGTTTAATATTTTGAGGAGTTATTTAGATTAAAAACGTATTATTTTATATTATTAAGTATTTTTTTATGTCATTCAAGGTAAAAAGTAAGAAAATTTTTGAATACCTTTCGAGCCTTCGTTATTTTTCAATATTCTTATGAGTATTAAGCTTGTATATTTCTTATATTTTGATGTTTAAGTTTTCAGAATATGCTCTCCTCTTTAAGATACCTGTATTATTTTCAGATTGGTTTCCAAGTCAACCGGAATATGAGTTCTTTGCTATGAAGCTATGATTTGTTTCACTTATAATAGGAATAGTATTTTTTGTTTTTATTCATAAAGAAAAAGATAAATTAAAGAAACTTCAATTATCACTTCTATCAGTACTTCTAGCACTTGTTTTTTATTTTTCATTCTACGCTACTAACATTAGTTATATATATAAGAACCATTCTTGTTTACTTATGTATAAGAGTTTTGATTGTGAAACGATATCAAATAAGGAAAGATACTTTAAATATTTAAAAAAATATGGTTTTTCAATTAATTGATATGCCAAATTTGAGACTCTCGAAGATAGTATAGAGGCTATGGAGTTTGCGAAAATTAATGTATCAAAAGATAATAATATGAAATATATTTATAATCGTGTATTTGAAGATTTAGATAGGTTTTGATATGATAAGGCTTTAGAAGAATATAAAGATAAGACTTTTCAGGTATATTTTGTTAGAAGTTTAGTTTATATGTTATGAACCGATAAAAAAGATAAAGAGTTTTTGATGAAAAATTTTCATTTTCTGAAAAAAGTAGAAGAAAGTAACAATGATGCATTAGTAAAAAGTATATCAAAAAGTTTACTTTGAGAGTATGTGAAACTAGAAAGTTTATCTAAAGAGGATTTAGTTAATTTCATAGGGAGTATTTATACTGATTTTTCACCTCTCATTAGAAAAATTGAGTGAGTGGATAGGCAATTATTTTTTTAAAAGTATAAACGTTTTGGTTTATGAATAAATTTTTAATAGTTATTTTAGTTTCTTGTATTACTTTTAATATATCCTATGGTTATCAATGACAATTTTGACCAATTCAGCCACAAGAGTTAAGAATATTAACGTGGTGAGATAATACCTGTAAGCCTTGAAGTTATGAAGAGTCAGATGTACCGACTATATTTGTACCTTGAATAGCAGCTTCTTGGTACAGTGAACAGTGACATACAGAAAGTAAGCAGAAGCGTTGGATACCTGATCCAGTGACTCATGTATACGATCCGTTGTTTTTCGCATTCAAAAGACAATGATACACCATAGAAGATGTTTTTTATAGAGATGAGTTTAATCTTGATATAGATGGGAACCCAAAAAAATCTCTCTATCTTTTTTGATATGACTGGAAAAAAGATAATAAAATTACCGCTACACTTCTGACTCAACTGATAGGAAAAATATTACTAGAATATGAAGAATATAATGGTTGTAATATAGGAAAAGTGAATATTATTGGCCATTCAATGTGATGATTGGTAGCAAGAGCTATGTTGGAGGATATGTGTGTAGAGTATGGTGATGATGATTTTAATGGAAATAAGGTAATTTTAGATTATAATGCTAGTAATGAGAGGAACTGAGAATTGCAATTGTTCCCTTCAAAGCTTTGTACTAACCCTTACCCAACAGAGTCTACCGGTACAAAAATTAAAGTACATAAGTTTGTTACAATAGCAACTCCACATAGGGGGTCTCCAAAAAGTTTGGCACTTTGGGAGAGGTGAGATATAGAATTAACTGATGGACTCGCATTTGGAAAAGTAATAAAATCACAACTTACCTCTTTTCTAGGAACGGACCAAAATCTATACCAACTCATTCATTGATACAGTGAAAAAATACCAAATGGAATTGTGACTCTTTGACAACTTCTTCCAGATATAGAAAGTGAAACTACTTATAATACCAAACTTGAGTATTTGGATAAACCAGATTTAATAAAAACATATGAAATTAAGAAAAATAATTATCCTAAAAATTCCTTTTTAGAAGAATTGAATAGAAAAGAGAATATTAGTAAAATATGGGGTAAGATAGATAAATATATATCTTACTACTCTTTAAAAACCTGACAATCCTGAAAAAATAATATTATTTGATATAATCTGAGATGAAATGATTATCGTTCTCAACTTGGTACTCCTATTAAAACTAATTTTACTCCATGGGATATTACAGAAACCCTAGCAGGGAGAGATATATATGATTACTACAAATGAGACCTTAATTATAAGGAATATAATATATCAGAGACAATACTTAATGATAGTTGATCTTGATGAGATGGTACGGTACCAAGTAAAAACTTGAGACTTGTACCAAATAATGATCTATCCAGTCAAGAAATTGAGCACTCTAAGTTTGAGAGTAAAGAGATTAAGTGTTATGATGATTCTCTCAGTAGCTATGATAATCCTATTTATGAAAATATATGACTTAATACAGAATATGAGATATGTAGTCATACAAATATGCCAATTGCTACTATTCCAGAAGTGATAGATTTTATTACTTGACATACAACAGAGGACAAAAGAGGAAAGATATTAAGAAACTTGTGATATACAAGGTATTTAGAGGTACCGAAGAAGGAAATCTGAGCTATCGATATATTAAATAGATGAATTCATAACTATACAGCTTTGGATGAATATTTTGAAGAAGATTACTTTATGCCTTCTCAAACGGTAATTGAAAATTGAATATATAAGAACTCGCTTGATCTTTGAGATATTTCTTTGAAGTCTTTTAGGGTAGCCCGCTACGACATCCTCTCCCCAATTAATCTCCTCATCACCGATGATCAGTGAAGAAGCATCTGAATCGACCCTGATACTGGTAGAATCATCAATGAAATCCCAGGAGCCTGGACCAGCTGAAATACAGAATGAAGCTGAGAACCAGAATTTTTCCTTATACCTCTAAGTTGAACCGGAGCTACGAATCATCAAATAAAAACCTATGGAACCTGAGATGGGGAATATCATATTGTAATGAATGAAATAGAGACCAACCCACCCCCTAGCCCCCTCCCTAGTAAGGAGGGGGAAGAGAACAGCTGATGAACAACAGAAGAATCAAAAGGATTCATCATAGCCTGAACTGCAAAAACAAATTTTTGAGAAGACTATGAAGTTGAAATTGCAGAAACTGGAGCAGAATATGTAAACCTAACAGAAACTACTCCACCAACCCTTGAAGTATCTCCTACTCCCTCTCCTTTGGAGAGGGTTGGGGTGAGGTCTCTTACTACTGACCAACGTAACCTAGATATTAGATACACTATAAGATGAAATTCTGAGAATGTGCAAAAAATGAAATACACTCTCATGCCCCTTTCTCCCCTTGGGGGAAAGGCTGGGATAGGGGGAACAACTACTATCACCTGAAAACTCACTCTCAACCTCCCACAAGAAACTACCTATACTCTAGAACTTCAACTCCTGGATCAAAATAATGAACCACTCACGAATCCAGAAAGTAAACAAACTATTAAAATAACCAAAATAAAGAAACAAGCAACTATAGTGGAACGTATCAAACAAAATTCAAATAATCAAAATGCCTCTTCTCTAACTTTAGATGAGGAACAAAGGGAAGAGCTACTATCATTTACCTATAAAAAAGAAACTTCGCTCAATCTTCAAATTAAAACGACTCAGGTACAAGAAGGACCTCTCTGATACCAACTGACTCACAATTATGACACACCAGAAAATCAGGATGAAGATCTAGAGTACATCTATAAAAAAAATGATAGATGAGAAGATATTCTTGATTATGTGACGGATAATGAAACCAATACTCTTTTCTTTGAATATCAAGATGATTTTATAAAACAAATCAAAGATCTTTATAATAATATCTTCACTTTTGAATATACCATTATAGAAAATATTCCTTTTCTCACTGATATAAAAATACAAAATACAACGAGCTTAAAGCCAGTACAAAATATTCAGATAGAGTATAGCGAAGACCTGGAACCACAAGTGGATGTTGATACTATAGAACTTCAAACAATGCCACATAATAATTCCCCCTCCTTACTAGGGAGGGGGTTAGGGGGTGGGCTCATCCAATACTTCCAATGACAAGACGGAAATCTCTATTCAACACTCTGAAATAAAATCTATCAAATAAACAAAAAAACAAAAAAAAGAAAACTAATATTTATCTCCCTTTCTTACCCTAAAGGGCATTTCACTCGTGAGTACCCGAAGGGGGAGGGATTATCAAATATTTTTGTCACTAAACAATGAACCCTATACTTCACAGACACCAATAACATACTTCATAAATATACCAACAAAAAACTCTTTACATACGATCTTCAGATACCATGAAACTTCATTATAAAACAATGAAAGGTTTATTTTCTAGACCCTTTTAAAAAACAATACAATATCTATGATCTAGAAACACAAAAACTACAAAAAGTAGACACCAAAATTTTCTATACTGGCATAGGAATAAAAAATGATGGAATAATTTTTACAGATGAAAGTAATGAATCCAAAAATAACCAAGATCATCCGGAATTTGAGATGAAATACGAGAAAAAATTGCAAAAACTACAAGAAAAGTTACAATTTGGCTATACTATTGAAGTAAAAGAGAAGTTAAGAAGAGCGATAGAAAAAAGTAAAACAAAGTTCTTGATGAGAATAAAAGATGAATATTTAAAAACGGAAATGAACTACCTTATTGATAGAATATTAGATTTATTATGATAAAAAAAATCTTTTTTACATTTTTGATCCTCTTACTCGGTTTTTTTATAAAACCTGAGATTTTTGCTGATTCTATACCAGTGGAAAATGTATTTGTAGATATCGATACAGACTATAAATACTATAAAGAATTGCAAACACTCTATGACAAGTGAATGATCTTCCCAGATAGTGAATGAAAATTTGCTCCCTATGATCTTTTGAACAGAGATCAGTTCGTAGGAATCGCATCGGAGGTCAGTTGTAAGAGATGTATACAACCAAATACTGATATTGAATTTCTTTCTAAATATACTGAAAAACCATTCTTTGATATACCTGATACCAATAAATATTTTTACTGTGTGAGTGATGCAAAAGAGAATAGTTTTGTAAATGGATATGATGCCAGTTTTACTTGTGATGATGGTACATTTCAAGCTTGAGAAAAACCATTTTGTGCGAATAATACTATCATTCTTGAGGAAGCTTTAGCGGTAATTCTTAGAATGTCAGGAATACTAAGTAACCAGGAAGCTGATGCTATTAGACAAGATATCGCAGATGGAAATATAACCGAAGACCTTGCAGATGACGTAAGTCCAAAGAATCTTGATGGGAGTGTATATAGCTTTTATCCTGATTTTATGAAGGCTTTGGAGTATGAATTGATAGAATATGATATTGAGGGGAATCAAATTGTATATCATTTGATAGAAAAGGTAGATAATAAACTCAGACCAAAAAAGAGCGTAACGAAAGAAGAGTTTTTACGTATCGCGTATGTAGCTCTCAAGGCAAATAGTTGTATAGAAAGACAAGAGAATAACCTCGCTCTCAAAATGGATATTCTTGATAGAGTATGTACGAGTGAAGAAGAGAACTGTGATCTTTCAGACCTAAAAGATCCAAATAATATATATGACCTGAGACCAGAGGTATGAGGTGTATGCGAACAGGGAATTAGAGATCCTGATGGATATATATGGAGGTTCTATAATCTCGATTCTGGAGTAGAGATAAAAAAATACTGAGAATTCATAGATAACCATGAGTTTCTTTCAGATGGGAAACGGAAAGTATTTCTCAGGGTAATAGATAATTGTGGGAATACTTCAGAAGTACACAATACTATTATTATTTGATGAAGTGATCTTAAAGTAAGTTTGAGGGCACAGCCTATTATAGGAAATGGTCCTTTGAATGTTGACTTCACTTGAGTAGCAACTTTTGGGACGACCCCGTACAACTATAATTGGTATTTCTGAGATACGAATAAGTGATATGGGAGAATTGTTAATAATATATATGGAAATACTGGACTGTATGAGGTGCTTCTTGCAGTAAAAGACGCTGCTGATAATACAGGTGAAGCCACTGCTATTATAAAAGTATTAGAGAATCAATGTGACAAAGACTCTGATGGAGATGGTTTTAATGACTGTGCTGATTTGTGTCCTGTTATTGAATGAGTAGCAGAAAACAGTGGTTGTCCAATATTGGAAATAAAATGTGAAAGTAGCGATGATTGTAGAGAAGGGTATAGTTGCGAAAAACAGGATTTATGAGTATGAGTTTGTTTGCCAATTGCTTTAGAATCTAGTTGTTTATATGATGGTGGGAGTGTCTTATTTTGAAATGCTATTATTAATAGTTGTCCCTCAAATATATTCCTAGACTTTAAATCATCTTTGAGGAAATGTGATAAAGTATTCCCAGCGATTGTATCTCCGGATGATACGAGTATTTATAGTAAGTGAGGTGTATTTGAGATAGAATAAAAAATTGACTTAATAAATTTTTTATTTATTATCTCTATAATTATTATTTAATATTTTATTATGAGAGTACATTGTGGTTTAGATACAAAGGATCCTGTACAAGTAGAAAAATTCATTGCTCGTCGTAAAAATAGATTGAAAGAAAGAGTAAATAACATTCAAGAAGTTAATGCTTCTGGTTCTACGAAAGAGTGAATAATAAATCGTCCATATAATCCTGATACACTAAACCTTATGGCATCTGTTGTAAAACAAGTAAATAAAAAAAATAATTTCAAAAAAAGAATAGCACAATATATAGCTATAAGAAAAGATGATGAAAATAGGAAGTAACAAATATTACTTCCTATTTTCTAAAACTTTCGAGTATTTCTTGAGCTATATCTTTTCATCAGAGTCAGAAGGCCAGTCATCCTGCGATGGCAAGCATGGATATAAATCATATAAGAATAGTATTTGTAATTTCAGTAGCAATTCCTATTTTGCTGAGTACCACCATAAGGGTAAAGAATAGGATAATTATTTTGGCTCAAGATGCAATGATCTTGGCTGTTTTTTGTTTGGTAAGATCGAGAGCATGGTAGACTACGTCATGTACGAAGTTTGCAAACCTGATTCAGAAGAATCCAATTACAACTCCTATAAATAGGCTTGGGAGGTATCTCAACAATTCTCATAGAAAATCCTCTATTTCCTTGATTCCGATTACAACGATAGCAAGTCTGAAAAATACAAGAAGTATATAGTATGAAAAGGCTTTTGCTACTATTTCATTTATTTTTATTTTATCAGATATTTTCTTTTTTAGAGGATGATGATGGTGTTTTTCTTTTTTATCATCTTCTTTTTCACCATTAAAATCTACGTTGAGTTTATCAATGAGCTCTATAATTTTGAATCTTTTAAAAACATACATTACTGCTTTATATATTCATATTGATATGAGTATTCAGATTCATATGGTAAATATTGCTCAAAGAATTTTAGGAGAGTAGAATTCTAATGATTGTGCAATCTTTGCATATATATTATTAATATTTATTATATCGAGCATTTGTTTCATCATTATTGTTATATATTCTTATTTTAATATATTTTGTCTGAAAAGCAAAATCAGAGGAGGTTTTTAAAGAAAATACTCATAAGTTTAAAAAAAGATCATATTAAGTATGAGGAATGTAATACTTGTCAATTTAAAAAGAATAATAAGCTTTTTTTTTCTGTGAAAAACATATAATTGTATGCAATGATTTATTTTATATTTATAATTTTATTAATTTATGAATAGGAAAGGGTTCACCCTCGTAGAACTAATAGTTGTAATTACTATCCTAGCTATTTTATGAACGATAGCATTCATATCACTTCAATGATATGCAGCGAATGCGCGAGACTCTAGAAGAATATCAGATATGGGGAATATCAAGAAATCACTTGAGCTCTTTACGCTCCAAACAGAAAAGTACCCACTACCAGACAATGGAGAAACCGTAACCTACTCATGAGAAATAGTATGGACTCAATGAACCCTCTGAGATAATGTAGTAGAACAACTCTCAAGAAACCTGAAGAAGAAACCCCTCGATCCAATAACAGAAGAAGAGTACATCTATTCAACAACAGAGAACAAATGAGAGTACGAAGTACTCGCTATCTATGAATGATGAATAGCAAATAACACAATACTCAATCAAACTCATGCAGTAGATACCTGATATGTAAAAGTAGATGGAACCTACAATCAACTCTACACAGAAACAAGTACGTATACCATACCAGTTCCAAGCCTAATAACCTCAGAAGAACTCCCACTGGTACTAGACGCTACGAACATAAGGTCACAAGTAGTAACCGGACAAAGCAATAGACCAGCCAGAGTGAATACAACTATTCAAACCGGTTCACTGGATATAGCACTTTCAGCATATGCTTGAAAAATCACCGAAACTTCAACCAACCAAGAAAAGATAGATATTATTACTGCAGTACAAAATGCATATACAGGAACGACTCTTGCTACGCAAGAAACTTATAGTAATCTTCTTTCACAAACAAGTACTGGATCCCAAGTATCCTTTGCGAATACGGTTTCACTTGGTGAACCTGAGCCTATTCCTCTCGCTGCTGCTCCAGTGGAGACACCTCCATTGATTGATGAAGCAACTTGTACTTCTTCAGGCTGGTTTTGGGTAGATTCAGCATGAGATATGCCAATATGAACGGAACAATGAGATTGATTTTGTATTTCACAGAGAATAGGTGGATTTAATTTTGATAATGGATTCTATGCTTTCTTTTCTTGGAATGGTTGGGGGAATTCTACTGGAAATTCTTATAAATGATGGGACACTACTCCAATTGGAGATAGTGGAAACTATTCTCCTCAAAATGGTCAAACAAGGAGACTAGATAGTGAATCTGGTTATACATGTAAACCGCTTTGAACGGCTTCAAGTGATTATGATACTACTGATGGAAATGGCGATACTCTTCATAATAGGATGAAACGGTTAATTACGAACAAGCTTACTTTTAATTCTTTTTTGGATGTTGATTGGATAGTTTGAGCTATTCCACCAAATAATCAAGTTATTCCAGCACTATTTCTTTCTGACTGTATTGATTGACAGAAAGACCTTACCACTGATATGAACTATATTCATAGTGATGACTCAAATATTCCGATCACTTATGCTCAGTATACTGAAGATGCACCAAGCACTACCGTAAGTGATATTTATAGAAATAGGCAGAAATATCTTCTTGCGTGGACACAAAGAAGTTGATCTCACCTTCCAAGTGAATTTAGTTCTTTCGCTACTAATGAATCATGAAAAGGTGAATATGAACTTGCCTGTGAAGCAAATAAGCTCACGGATGCTGATGATGATATTGATAATAAATGGATATTTGTTGCTGCTATTGGGCATCCATGAGGTTCTTTCTGGAATAATAATGCAAGATGGATCGGGTATAATGGTTGTTCTGATGCATATGCTAGTACTCCTACAGGTATGAAATCGTATAATAGAGCAGTCAGATTTGTTATACGTCCGTAATTTACTTGAAACTAAAAAAGATATTTCTGTTTATTGAAATATCTTTTTTAGTAATTCGTATTGACCGTGAAGTTTATAAGGGTTTGATAGTCTCATGCAAACTGTTCAGCATTGATCATCGCTCCATACTTGAGTCTATATATATAACTATTTTTATCACCATTCGTATTAAGGCTGGCAGCCTCTGATCCTATAAGAGTATCAGTGGTAATAGCAGTAGGTGTTCCAGAATATACTTCTTGGTCGTATCAGAACCCTTCTGAATTATCCCAGTCAGGAACTTGTTCTCAAGCACCTGTTCATGTTTGCAAGAGGGTAGTTTTATTCATCTTTACATCAAATGCGGCTCCGACAGTTTCAACGGTAATGACAAGCTCTTCGGTCGAGAATGTTCAGGTTCCTACTTCTAGGTCTCAGATATCAATAGAACCAGTTGAAATGGTCGCTGTTATTTCATCTACATAGAAAATGATATCCTGAGAAGTACTATTTCAAATGAAGTCATCAACAGTAAAAGAGAATTTATATTTTCAGAAGCTGAGAGTGCTTACTGAGTAACTTGAACCAGTAGCTGTTTCACTATTGGTAGTGGTATAGGTTCCACTGATATCTGCTCCATAGGCAGAGACTCAATCCCACTTGTGTAAGGAGTCTACTATTGATGCGGTATCTATTCATACTCATCATACATTATCGTCATAATCAAAAGTTACGGTAAGGTTTCAGATAGGGAAGAGGAAGTTATCAGCTGGTGAAGATCAGGATATAATTGGGTCGGTGGTATCGGTACTGATCGTAAAGTTTGAGAGATGCAAGAATGCTGTTTCTTGGGTTGGATTTTTTACCTTCACGAAACAATTGAAATAGTATCATTCACTTAGAGCATTGAGTGTGATAGTATTATTTCCGACTATTGCTGTGGTAGAACTACTACTACAGTCTCAACTGTAGAAGAGATCTCACGCGATTGGGGAATCAAAAGTATAATCAGGAGTGGTATCTCCTGTATATGGTGGAATAGGAGTTATTTCTGTCAGATCAAACTCTGCTCAAACTATGGTAAATGGTGTTACACTAATAACACTCGTACTCGTGGTTCACGTTGCGGTAAGTGTGACACTACAATCACTGTATGTTCCTTCTGTAAGACCAGAACCAGATCCATCAGAATCAAAGTTTATGATGTTTGTTCCTACCATAGCATCATCAGTTACTGAGTTACATCCTCAAGAATAAGAAAGAGGTCATTCAGTATCAGTAAAAAATTCGTATAAAGGATTTCTATTGGTAGTAGGAGATGAGACAGGGTTACTTTCGTAGAATACCGTTATATTCCATCTATCAGTAAAGTAGTTTTGGATTCATTTAATCTCACTATAGGTAAGCGCATGGTTCCAAGAAAGCATTTCTCAGATACTTCCATCAAAATAATGTCCATCTCCACTAATAGCAACATTGTCAGAAGCTCTTACCGTATCATTTCTTACTGCTCAAAGAGCTATCAGTCACGTATGTCCTGATTGTGCATCTACGTGTCACTCAAAACTGGCAAGATTTCCGTTTATATATATGAAGAGCTTATTATCTATATCATTTCCTGCCGTACTGTCTTGTACTATCATCGAAAAGTATACGGTATTTGGTTCTACGGCTCAAAGGTCAACAGATTTATATTGATGACCAGCATCCCATTCTATATTGTTCCAGACTCAAGCATAAATACGCCCATTATGAACTATAAAACTATATCATCTTGAACCTCATCATTGTTCGTAAATAGTTTGAAAAGTGGTCACATCATCTCAGGTTTTAAATACCGTAGCAAATGACTTTTCATCAAAAGTAGCATTAGAGTTTATGATTCATTGGTTTGCTATATCATAAAAGTCATCAGTTCCATCAAAGAGAATTGATGGTCATCCGTTGAGGGAATTGGTAATGTAGAGTGGCATATTTGCTCAGGTTCATTGAGTCGCATCAAAAGCATTTACTTTGTCTACCCAAGTAGCAAGTGTTCCGCTGTTACTTGGTTCATTTCCAGGGTTTGCATCTCCGTCAGTATCATAGGCATCAAAATGGAACACTTGGTTTGGAATGGCACTTGGGAGTATGATACCCGTTCCAGTGGTATCTATTACTACACTAAATGGACTGATACTGAGAGTAGTTTCATTGAGACTTCCATCTGTATGTGTTATAATACAGTCGTTATAGTTTCATGCTGACAGAGGTGAACCGGCTCAGTCTGAATCGAGGGTAATCATGTTATCTCAGAAGCTTGCTGAAGTAGTGACAGAACTACATCCTCAAGCGTAGGTAAGCGTACCAGTATTATTTGTTGAAAATGTATATGATGGGTTGGTATCTGTTGTTACTCCAGGGACTTTATCTACTTCAGTGAGTAGTGTTAGGTTCCATCTATCAGCAAAATAATTTTGTACTCACTGTACTTCTGCATAGGTTAGAGCATGATTCCAAGAAACGAATTCTCATATTTCTCAATTTAAATAAGCAGGCCCACTGCTATTGGTATTATCAGAAGCTTTTACCGTATTCCCATTTATTCTTCACATTGATATCCCTCACCCATGGGAAGCTTGCGCGTCAACATGATCTTGAAAACTTGCGAGATTCCCATTTAGATAAATAGAAAGTTTATTATCTATATCTGCAGCATTGGTACTATCTTGAACTATCATAGCAAAATAAACTGTATTTGCTTGGACCACTCATAAGTCTACAGATTTATATTTATGTCCATTATCCCATTCATTGGTATTCCATACTCAGGCATATATATGTCAGTTTTCTACCATGAAGCTATATCACCTTACTCATCCTCATTGCTCATATATCATTTGAAATGTATTAACATCATTTCCAGTTTTAAATACGGTAGCAAATGATTTTTCGGTATATGATGAGTTTGTATTTATTGAAGTTTGATTTGCAATATCATAATAATCATTGGTTCCATCAAAATCTATGGCAGGGAGTCCATTTATTGATGTGGTTCTATATCGTGGCATTGCATTGGTAGTTACTTGAGTAGCATTATAGGAGTTCTCAGTATCTACCCAGGTACCAACAGTAGCATTATTATTAGGTTCGTTTCCTGGGTTTCCATCTCCATCGGTATCTTGTGCATCGTAGTGTAGGATTATGTTTGGTAGAGTTCCAGGATCTATTATTTCTGCGTGGGCAACATGAAAAAAACCTCCAAATATTGTGAATAAATAAGTAGTTATTAGTGTATAGAGGAAAAGGTTTATTTTTAGCTGTACTTTCTGCGAAAACATATAAATTTTTATAAGTTATTTATATGTTTTTATTTTATCATTTTATTGAAAGAATTGGAAAAAATATGGATTGATATTGTAAATTATTATTGTGTTAATAACTTGTAGAAATGGTAAAGTTTATAAAGGTTTGATAGTCTCATGCAAACTGTTCTGCTTCATTAAAGAGTGCTCAATATTTGAGTTTATAGGTATAGGTATTTTTATCTCCATTTGTGTTGAGACTGGCAGCTTGTGATGCAATGACGGTATCGGTGGTAATGGCAGTTGGAGTACCAGAATAGACTTCTTGATCGTATCAAAAACCTTTTACTCCGTCCCAGTCTGGTATTTGTTCAAAACTTCCTGTTCCAATTTGCAGAAGTGTAGTTTTATTCATAATCACATCAAATGCTGCTCAAAGAGTTTTTACTGTGACTATAAGTTCATTGGTTGAAAAGGTAGTAGTATTGAGAGGAAGAGTACCAATATCTATCGTCCCTGTTGCAATAGTACCTTCTATTTCATCTACATAGAATATAATTTCTTGGGCAGTATTATTTGCTGCAAGGTCAGATACTGAGAAAGAGAGTTTATATTTTCAGAATGGGGCAGCAGTAATAGAGTAATTTGATGATGAGGCTCCCTCTAGGTTGGTAGTAAGGTAGGTTCCGCTGATATCAGCTCAGTATGCAGAGACTCAGTCCCATTTATGGAGGGTTTTGGTAATAGAACTTGAGTCTATTCATATTCCTCATACGTTATCTTCGTAATCAAATGTGATAGTGACGTTTCCTATAGGAAATAGAGTATTGTCAGCTGGGGTTGAACCTGTAATAGTTGGACCTGTGAAGTCAGTACTAATAGTAAAATTTGTAATATGGAGATAAGAGGTTATTTGCGTAGCATTTGTGACCTTTAGGTAACAATCTATATAGGTGCCATCGGCAAGAGAATCAAGAGTTATAGTATTGTTTCAAATGACACTCGTAGTAGTTACACTACTACATGCTCAAATATAGGTTATAGTTCCAGCGATAGGTGAATTGAAAGTGTAGTTTGGGGTAGGGTCACTGTCAGGAGTAGGTATAGGTGTCACTTCTGTCAATGAAAATTCTGCCAGTTCTATAGTGAATGGCGTAACATTTATGACACTGGTAGTTCATAATACATCAAGTGTAATTTTACAATTCGCATAGGTATCGGCTATCATTCATGATCCAGCTCCGTCAGAGTCAAAAGTTATAGTATTTTCTCATATCACAGCACTGGTGGTAGTAGAGTTACATCCTCATGTATATGAAAGTGTTCCTTCTGCATTGGAGTAGAACTTATAAAGGGGGTTATTATTTGTAGTTGGTGATGTTACGGCTAGGCTTTCATAAAAAAGTGTTATGTTCCAACTATTTACGAAATAGTTTTGTATTCACTGGATTTCACTATAGGTCAGAGCATGATTCCAAGATATGAGTTCTCATATCTTTCCACCAAAATAATTTCCATCTCATATTATTGGTACGTTATCATGTGATTGTACGCTTGCTTCCTTGATTCCTCAGAGTCATATACTTCACGTATGAGTTACTTGTGCATCCACGTGTTCTTGAAATGATGCTAGTGTACCGTTCAGGTATATATAGAGTCTATTTAATAGATCATTGGCAGTTTGGCTATCTTGAATAATAACAGAGAAATAAACACTATTTGCTTCTACAGCTCAAAGGTCTACAGATTTATATTGTTCTCATATATCCCATTCAATAGTATTCCAAGCTCAGGCATATACGTGTCATTTATCTACAATTATATTATATCATCTGAGGTCTCATCATTGCTCATAGATGGTTTGGAATGTATCTATATCATCTCATGTTTTGAAAACAATTCAAAATGATTTTTGGGTAAAAGTAGGGTCAGAATCTATAGATCATGAACTTGCCATATTATAGTAATCATCTACTCCATCAAACTGTATAGAGGGTCATCCATTAATGGAATTGACTATATAGAGTCACTGTAGTGTTCCTCATGTTTGGGTTGCATCATTGGTGTTCATAAGGTCTACCCAGGTACCCAGAGCACCACTATTGCTTGGCTCATTTGCTGGATTGGCATCACCATCGGTATCTTGCGCATTTAAATGGAATACTCATGAAGCAATAGTACTTGGGAGTATAATGCCCGTTCCAGTTGTATTTTCAACTACATTAAACGGACTTACATTAAGAGAGATTTCATTTGAGAGATAGTCGGTAAGAGTGATGACACAATCACTGTATTCTCAAAGAGTAAGGGGAGCTCCAGCTCCATCTGAATCAAAGGTAATAGTGTTGTCTCATATGGTTGCACTCGTAGTGGTGGAGTCACATGCTCAGGCATATGCAAGACTTCCGGTTGCATTGCTTGAGAATATATAAGTTGGATTCGTATCGGTGGTTATTATTTCTACTCTTTCTATTTCTGATAGAGCTGTTACCAGCCACTTATCAAGAAAATAGTTTTGTATTCACTGAATTTGTGTATAGGTAAGAGCATGGTTCCAGGATATCATTTCTCATATACTTCCATAGAGGGGACTTCCATCTAATACCGTACTGTTATCATCTAAGTTTACTGTATCTTCTCTTACTGATCAGAGTCCTATACTTCAGGTATGTGAGGTCTGAGGATCGACATGGGTTTGAAATGATGCAAGGTTCCCATTGAGATAGATGGAGAGCTTATTCTCTAAGTCATCTCCAGAAGTACTATCCTGTACTACTATTACAAAATAAACGGTATTTTTTTGTACGGTTCAGAGATCAACGGATTTATATTTATGTCCATTATCCCAATCAATGGTATTCCAAGCACCTGCATATACATGACCGTTATATACGATTATATTATACCCCTTTTCTGCTCATCATTGTTCATAAATAACCTGAAAGTTAGAAATATTTATTCATGTTTTGAATACGGTAGCAAATGATTTCTCGGTAAATACCGAGTTCTCATTTATTATTCCTGAACTGGTAATGGTTGCAAAGTCATTATTTCCATCAAAACTAATAGATGGCAGGCCATTTACTCATTTAGTGGTTGTATATTTTGGTCTTTGATTTGATACTGGTTGAGTTGCGTCAAAGCCGTTTGCTTTATCAACCCAAGTTTGTATACGATTGTTGTTTGAGGGTTCATTTGCTGGATTTCCATCTCCATCGGTATCTTGTGCGTCATAGTGAATAACGAGATTAGGTATTTCACTTGGAGTTACAATAGCTGCATGAGAGGTACTAAAAAAAGCACCAAATATTATAAAAAAATAAGTGGTGAGGAATAGGTATAAAAATACCATTATATTAGGACTCCTCTTTTTCAAAAACATACTAATTTTAGTAGCTAATTTGTATTGTTATTGATTATACAATTTTCTCTGTTGAATGGAAGAAAAACATATTGCAAAAAGTCTATAAATACTTATAATTCATTCGTTTAGAAAAATAATAATTATAAACTCAATAATATGATACACAAAATAAATGATCCAAGAGAAGTAGTCAACTTTAGTGCTTGACCTGCTATGCTTCCATATGAATGTTTAAAAGAACTACAAGAGAATCTTTTAAACTTCAAGGACACTTGTTGTTCTATACTAGAAATTAGTCATAGATCAAAAGAGTATATGGAACTCAATACTGAGACACAGGAATTATTTCGTGAAGTTTTGGGCATTCCAAAGAATTATAAAATTTTATTCGCTCATGGATGAGCTAGTACCCAGTTTGCAAATATTGCTTCGAATCTACCTGGGAAACAAGGGTATTTAATTACTGGTGATTTTTCTGAAAGGGCATACAAGGAAGCTATAAAAGTGAAAGGAGCTTTTGTGTGAGAGAGAGATGTATATGAAGTGGCAAATGGAAAGAATTCAAATTTTTCACAGGTTCCAAGTTCTGAGGAAATTCTAGATTGATTACAAGAGGATTCTAGATATTTGCATCTTACTGATAATAATACGATTTTTGGTACGACTTTATTTCAACTTCCAGAAACTCAGGTACCTATTATAGCTGATATGACTTCGAGTCTTTTGAGCAGAGAAATAGAAGTAGAGAAATATGGAATTATTTACGCTGGTTTTCAGAAGAATATTGCTCCTGCTGGTACGGCTGTTGTTATTATGAGAGAGGATATATATGAACAGTTAGAGGAAAAACTTCCTGCTATGTATAGCTATAAGACTTTGGTTGATATTGATAGCTTGTATAATACTCCTTCTACCCTGAATGTATATGTTTCCAATCTTGTTTTGAAATGGGTACAGAAACTATGATGATTAGAAGCGGTAGAAAAACTTTCTCGTAAAAAATCTGGATTGTTATATGATGTTATAGATAGGAGTAACAGTTTTTATAATAACCCAGTTCAAAAGAGTGCGAGATCATTAACGAACGTTGTATTTACTTTGAACTCTTCTGAATTAGAGAAAAAATTCCTAGAAGAGGCATCGGAGCATTGATTAGTAAGTTTAAAAGGACATAAGAAAGTTGGAGGTATTAGGGCGTCTATTTACATTTCTATGTCGTATGAACATGTGAAAAGGTTAGCTGATTTTATGGAGAAATTTCAAAAAGAGAACAGTTAAAAAAATAGATTATCATATGATAATCTATTTTTTTTGAGTCCATTGTATGAAATCATCGAAAGTTTCTAATGTTTCATCTGCTACTTCGACTACTTTTTCTCTTTTTACGTTTTCTACAAAAGCAAAGAATGTATCAACTGCGTTTCCTTCTTTTAATTTATAATCATTCCAACCATCTCAGATAGATATTTTATCTCAGGAAAGATTTAAATCGTTTACGATTTTCACCTTTCATCACTCTTGAGATAAAGGATTTCTTGTATCGATTCATTTTATATTTCCGTTGATATCATATAGGAACTCATTTGCGAATACATGACTTTCATCAATTCAAAACTCATTCGTTATTGGGATGATACATTCCCTGAAGCCTCAAGAAAGTATGTAGATATTTTTTTTATTTTCTTTTATAAATTCTTTATTTTTTATGAAAGAAGGGGTGATTTTCTTTTTAAGAGAGTCTACAGTATGTTCAATATTTTCTTTATTAATGTCAAGGAGACTTATCCTTGCTTCAAGTGCTTTTCAGAAACAAATATCTCATATCATGGCAAGATTGGTAATTTTATTTTGTATTTCTTGAAGTATGAGACTTTTAGGAGCATCTGGTGAATATGATACTGATATAATTTCTTCCAGTGTTTCTACTTGTACAAAGGTCGAGTCAAAATCAATGAATACGTGAGTGTTTTCCATGGTATGATATAGTTATGTTATTATTTTTCTATTTGATGATATAAAGAAACACATTCTTTGTCAAATGTGTTTCTTTATTATTAACTTACTATGTTCAAAATATTTTTTATTTCATCCTGTGTTTTTCATAGGGCAGTTCCAATTCTTGTAAGAGCTTTTTTCAGGGTAGCCTTTGAACATGCAAAATTCATTCTTACATAATCTTTCGCTCAAAAATCTTCCCCTCTTTGTAGTCAGACGCTATTCTTACGGAATAATGAATAAGCATTATTTACTTCACTGGTATCGAGGAATGATAGAAAGGTTGCTTCAGATTTTGTAAGTTGAACATTATCTATATGGTCAAAGAAGTTTTGTATTATTTTATGGTTTTCTTTGAGGTGCTTGATAAGTCCTTGTTTCCATTCCTCAGACTCTGCATATGCAGCTTTGGTACCAGCGAGTGCAAGATTGTTTATATTTACTGGTATAGGACCTTGCTTGTTCTTTATAAACTCATCACGAAGTTTCTTATTTGGTATAATGGCAAAGGCTGATTGTTGTCCTGGTATACTGTAGGTTTTTCCTGGTCACATCAGCGTGATAGTTCTTTTTGCTATTTCTTCATTCAGGGTTGCTATAGGGATGTATTTTTTTGTATCATCGAGTATAATATCACAATGAACATCATCTGAGACTATAAGGAGGTCATATTTTTCACAGAATTCTGCTACTTTTTGTAGTTCTTCTTTTGAAAAGACCCTTCTTACTGGATTATGAGGATTACAAAAGAGAAGTGCTTTTGTTGCAGGAGTTACTCTTGATTCCATTTGTTCGAAATCAAGTTCCCAATACTCCTCAGCATTTTTTTTCATAGGAATATCAAGTAGCTCTTTATTCTGTCATTCAACACTTTGAAAGAATGGTGGATATATCGGGGAGTTGACGATAATGTTATCAGTTCTTTCAGCAAATGCTCTGGTACATATATTCAGTCCAGAAACAACTCAAGGGATCCATACTATCCATTCACTTTTAATTTTCCAGTTATAGATATTTGAGAGGGTTTCTGCCATTTGATCGGTGAAACCATTTTTTCTAAAAGCCGTTAAATATCAATAAAAACAGTTATCTAGATCTTCTTGCATAGCTTGTAATATTTGTGGAGCAGGTTTGAAGTTCATATCAGCAAATGTCATAGGGATAACGTCTGACTTGAATTGCCCTCATCTTACACTCATCTCATGAGTGACTTCTTCTGTGAACCATTTATTTGGATCAGCATTGTTCATAGAATAGAAAATTATATGAGTAATGGATTTATTATGTATTTAATTTAACATAAGTCAATAATATTATATCTCATTATATATTATAATTTCTCTAAAATCTTTTTGAATAAATAGAATATTTGTATATCATCTTAAGGTTGTATTTTATAATTTCTCCTTTAAACCATGACAAAAACATCATTTGAAAAATCAAAAATTAATATTCTTCTTTTGGAATGAGTACATGAGAGTGCTGTTGAAACATTTAAAGAAAATGGCTATACGAACATAGAATATATTAAGTGAGCGCTTGATCAAGATCAGCTTATTGAAAAAATAAAAGACGTTCATTTTATATGAATTAGGTCACGTACGAAATTGACGAAAGAAGTTTTATCTCATGCGAAAAGGCTGAAATCTATTGGGTGTTTTTGTATTGGAACGAATCAAGTGGATCTAGAAATTGCAAAAGAAATGTGAGTAGCTGTTTTTAATGCTCCGTTCTCAAATACGAGAAGTGTAGCTGAGCTCGTTATCGCAGAAATTATATTCTTATTTAGAGGAATTGCAGAGAAAAATACCGCAGCTCATAATGGAGGTTTGCTGAAATCAGCTGTGAACTCATATGAAGTGAGAGGGAAAAATCTTTGAATTGTAGGATATGGTCATATAGGGACTCAGCTTTGAATATTAGCAGAAGACCTTGGTATGAATGTGTATTACTATGATATAGAAAAAAAACTTTCGCTTGGGAATGTAAAATCTAAGAAAACATTTAAAGAATTGTTATCAGTATCTGATGTGGTATCTTTTCATGTTCCAGAAACAAAAGATACCAGGAATATGTTGAATAAAACTACTCTTTCTCATATGAAAGAGGGGAGTTATCTTGTAAATGCATCAAGAGGAACGGTAGTTGAGATAGATGATCTAGTAACATACCTTGAATCTGGTCATATTCTATGAGCAGCTATAGATGTATTTCCAGCAGAGCCAAAAGGAAAAGGGGAAGAGTTTATTTCTCCTCTTAGAGCATTTGAAAATGTGATATTGACTCCACATATTGGCTGAAGTACCCTTGAGGCTCAAGAAAACATTGGACTGGAAGTTTCTCATAAGATTGTAACTTTCTCTGATAATGGTTCGACTATTTGAGCGGTAAATTATCCTGAAGTTTCACTTCCTACCTTTGAATGAGTAACCAGAATTATTCATTTACATCAGAATGTTCCTGGGGTATTGAATAAAATAAATGAAGCGTTTGCAAAGAATGAGATCAATATATCTGCTCAGTACCTTCAGACCAATGACAAGATAGGGTATATGGTTATGGATGTAGAAACTGATGAAGTGACTACTATTTTAAAGGAACTTAATGAAATACCAGGGACGATAAGAGCGAGGGTTTTGTATTAGTTATTAGTCAAAGGAGGGTATTATTTATGTCAATATTTTTTAAGTATGAAGAAATCTCTTTTTTTATTGTGAGTCATGTTTTTAGGAGCTATTATTCCTCAGGCAAGTGCTTTTTCGGATCTTATTTTCTATGGTTTGATTGCTATATTATTTTTTGCTTTTTTAGAAGAAAAGCTAGAAAAGAAGATATTTTATGAAAAGAGAGTAGTTTTTATACTTTTAGCAAATATATTTGTTTGATTTCTGGCTTACTTTATTGTAAATCCATATAATCCTGACTTGGCATTCATTTTATTTTTGGTATGAATTACTCCTACTGCTACGGCTGCTCCAGGGGTTATTTCAATATTAGGATGAAAAATAAATTTTGTTATTGCGAGTGTTTTATTTACAAATATTTTTATGGCTTTTGCTTGGCCATTTTTCTTTCAATACACTGGGTACTGAGATATAGAAGTATTTCCAGTGTTGATTGCTACTCTTAAAGTTATTATGATACCATTATTAGTGGCTCAATTATTTCATTATATTTTCCCAAAAGGGAGAACGTTTATTGTTTCGAAATTTAAGTTTTTGAGTTTCTATATATGGCTTGGAGTTATCTTTTTAGCTATTTCAAAAGCTTCTGACTTTATTTCTTCTCAGTCTCAAATTTGATTTTTTGATATCTTAGTGGTTTTTATAGGGGTGGCTGTTCTTTGTTTATTTAATTTTGTTTTTTGAAAATTTATTGGTGGGAAGGAGTATGCTTTGGAATCGAGTCAGTCTCTTGGTCAGAAGAATACAATCTTTTCGACTTGGGTTGCTTTACAGTTCTTTACTCCTATGATAGCTCTATGACCAATTTTTTATATTGTTCTTCATAATTTGTATAATGCATATTTACTGTATAAGAACAAAAATAAACTTGACTAGGTGAGTGATTTTTATATACTGTGCCTACATATTTTGCGGGGGTAACATAAAAGAGTGAGTGTACTAAGGCTTCAACCCTTGGGTGTGCGAGTTCAAACCTCGTCCCCCGCTCCATAAAACGATAAAATAAAAAAGCTTCTACTTGTAACTGAGTAGAGGCTTTTTTAGAGTTAATATTTGACTTATTTTATTTTTATATAATAATGAATACTATTAGAATTTAATAGTTGCATATTATGAAACCAGTATCATCAGAAATACCAGTTACTTCAAATGACTTAGAGGAAATCAAAAATTATGTTGAGAGTATATCAGATAAACTGATGCCAGGTTATAAATGAGCGTTACCTAAAGAACGTTTATTCTTATTATTAAAATATATATATAATGCTGGAATGAAATATTATAATCAAAAAGTAGATATAAAGTGAAAAGCTCGGAAAGTAAACGAAAATTTTATAATAAATTTTAATATAAGTGACAGTATTGAGGGTGATGATTTCTATATGGATTGATGGTATGTTGAAAGTGAGTCTATAGCTGAAAAAATTTCTAAGGAGGCAGAAAAAATATTTTTTATCGGAATGGTATCAAAATGAGAGGCAGAAAAAGAAAAGATTGATGATGCTATATCATTTGTAATATGACAAACAGACCTGGTAGTAAATTGAGACAGTTAACTTAAGAAAAAAGTTTCTACTTATAATTAAATAGAGGCTTTTTTGCATTTTCTAACATTTCTAAAATATCATTGTCCTCTAGAGAGTCATTAACATTATTCCATAGAGTAAGGTTGTCTTTTGCCCATTTAAGGTATTTTGATTTCGCTAGATCCGTGTAAAAATATATTCATTCATCAAATAACTTATTTTGTTCTGAAGTGACTTTTAATAGTAAGTATTGATTTCGATATATAAACAAAAAAATATGAGGGATACACTATTGTGTATCCCTCAATTTACTTTCTATTTAATCTGAATAAGAATGGTTATCTGATTTCGAACCATAGGCTCCTATAGATTGTATCCATCCAACTCCAGTATCTTTTTTAATGATACCGGTATACCTTTTTACAAAATCTTTAGATTTATGTGTACAGGTAACCTCAAAAGTATCATCTTTTTCTAGAATAGTGGAGAGTCCAAGTATTGTTACTCGAATATCTCCTTTACTTGTTTTTAAAAGTACTTTTTTTGATGATGTGAGTGATTTTACTAAATCATCAAACTTTGTATTTATTAAATGACGCATTTTTTATTTTTGTTTGAGGTTAATATTTTTTATCGAGGAAGATTATTTCTTGCTTGTATATCATTTTTTTTTGATGTACAGAAAATATAATTTTCATCATTCATTTCAAGATCCCTCAGAGTCTTTGTTTTAATTTCTCCAATATATTCAGGACACTGAGCAATAAAGTCTTTTTCTTCAGGATCCCAAAAATTATCATTTTTACCATTTATTATTAAATAAGCGGAAGTTTTTAAAAGATGATCCTTTATTTTTTTACTTTGAAGAGCTTTCAGTAATGCAAAGTTTTGTTTTGCTGTACCGTGATAGCAAGTATTAAAATCTTTACTATACTCATAACGATCTTCATCAATACAGAGATAAGTATCTTCTGCTTGATATTTTTCAACACCTTTCATTTCAAGATATTGAACGACCAGGCGTCGAATATTATAATCAATATAGTATGTTTGTTCTCTTTTGATATATTTTCTTACATTATCATACCAATGGTATTGTTCTAGGTCTTTGGCTATTTTTTCTCCTACCTCAATTTTTTTTGCAATTGCAGAATTGAAAGAGGTTAGATTTGTCACTAATATTATAGCGATAGTAATAAAAATTTTTAACATGGTTTTATAGTTTTTGGTTATAGGGAGTTACAAAATAAAATACTTTCATAATACTATAAAATGAAAGTTTAGTTATTTTAAAAGAATAAATATATTTGTCAAATACTTTTATAATTTATTTGTATCATTATTTTAAAAGCTATTTTTTCTTGATTTATTTTTTATTTTTTATACAATTCTCGTAATTATTGTAATATTTAATTTAGAGAACAATGGCAAATAGTCACGGATTAACTTCAAGAATAGTAAAAAAACAAGCAGCAGCTAGAAAACTTGCTGGTACGAAGAAGAAGGCAGCTCAGGTATATATTGGGAATGAAAATCCTCAGATTAGAAAAAATAAATCGTATAAAGCGAGAGCTCATTATTTACAAAATAAGCAAAATTTCCCAAAAAAGAAATTAAAGACGAAAAATATCGCGAATTTAAAAGAACAAGGAATATTAGATGAAAGAGGTTTCTTTGTAAAAGGGAAGAAGAAGAATTTCGAGACAAAAAGTATGGTTGATTCGAAAGGACTCGATTTTTATGGTATGCCAAGATAACCCACCCCCTGCCCCCCTCCCTCGTAAGGAGGGGGTAGTTTAATGTTTAAAAATTAACCTTATGCAAAGATTTCATTTTTCAGATTTAGAAAATGACACGAATAATGTCGTGGTTCAAAATAAAGTTTTTATAAATCAGCTTATAAAAGTCTTGAGGGTTATTCCAGGATTTCAGCTGGTTTTATTTAATGGGGAAGACAATATAGATCAGATTTATGAGGTGGAATCAGTAGAAAAAAGAGAAGTGGTGCTCAAAAGAGTATGACATATAGAGGTAGATTCTGAAATAGATTTTGAATTACATATTATTCAAGCCTTTCCAAATAAAATAGAAAAAGTAGAATATATTCTTCAAAAAGGAACTGAGATTTGAGTGACTGGTTTTTATTTTTTCAGAAGTGAGAGAAGTCAAAAGTTGAATCTTTCAGATAATAAGATAGAAAGACTACAGAGAATTATTACTGAGGCTACCGAACAGTCAGGGAGGTCAATGATTCCTAAACTAGTGATAGAAGAGTCTCTCTCTCTTGATGCTTGTAGGGATAATGAGAATATTCTTTTTCATCAAGAGCTTTCAGATGATGCTCAGAGACTAAAGGATTTGAAGCTTGATTATTCAAAGTGAATAAACTTGTTTATTTGACCTGAGGGATGATTCAGTGAAGATGAAGTAGATATCTTTGAGAAATCTGGCTTCAAGAAAGTATATTTATGAGATCGTATTCTCAGGGCTGAGACAGCTGGAGTTGTGGGTTGATTCTTTATTATTCAGAATAGGTAAGAGAATAGAGTTATTTTACTTTCAAACTTACTTCAGTTTCTTTCTTTCTCATTTGGTTTACTTTTTTTGTCTCAAAAGAAACTATGTTTCTAAGTTTTTGGAATCATTCATAGATATCATATATAAATGCCATTTTATATATGGTTTCTTTTTTTGAATATCAAATTCAAAAGAGTATTGGAATGATAACAAGTTGGTTAAAACTAGAGTCATAGTATCAAAAGTATGCAATGATTTGAGATAGTATTAGGAGCAGAGTTATGGTGATACCATTTCTTATATGAAACATATATTTTGTATTGCGAATGAATAAAAATATGAGATTCACATATGGTATATATACTAAAAGCTTTGGAATTCTAGAATCTTTTTTCTTTTCTAAAAGAGCTGATTCTTGTTGTTCTTTTTTTAGATCCTCATCAATCTTCTTGTTGACTATTTCATGTATTCCTATGAATTTTTCTTCAGAGAAATAATTTTTAATATATTCTCATAGGGATTTTATTATGTAGCTGAGTTCTTTTACACTCGGGATTTTTTCTAGGTTGAGACTTATTATTTGATTTCTGGTAAACATATTGATCCCTGCAAATACTATAAAAATAGTATAGAATAGTAGGAGGAGAGTTGCTAAATTATAATGAGAAAATAGGGAGAGAAATGATATAATGAGAGTTATAAGTAGATTGAGTTTTGTGTTATTTCTTATAATATTATTTTTTTGGTATTGTGCATAGTTGAAAAATCATACAAGTGGTATATATGAGAGTAGGAGAGTGATCTTGTCTTTTTCTCAGAACTTTCCATCTCCATTAATATCGATTATTTTTTCAGGAGAGCTTTTTGCAAAATGAAATAATTCCATACTGCTCAATTTTTTTCATTGGTTTGCCCTATATATTCATACTACTAGTCAAGTAAGAAGTATAAGGAATATTGTTTTAGCAATTAATTCAGCCAGGGATAATCCAAAAATCATGATTCCACTGAGAACTCAGCTGCTTATAAATATAATATAGGTAAAGAGGAAAAGAAGGTGTATAGTAAAGGCTGTTTTTACATGTGATTTTACAAATGGATGGTTGAGGGAGTCATTTTCTTTTATGAATAAAAAAGAAAGAGAGACAAATAAGAGAAGATATGCACTTACCGCATTTGCTTTTATTTTTGAATTGATGCCTTGATTTTCCATTTTTTCGTGAAATTATTATTTTACATTTAGTATTATAGGTATATTATATCAGAAGTTTACTTTATAAACAAATTTTGCCGTGAAGTTTAGTGATGTACATTTTGATAAATCTGTTTGACTTTGATCCAAGGAGGTGTTTTTTGATGAGAAGAAAGAAATTATATTTGTTTGAAGGTCAAATGTTGGAAAATCAAGTATTATGAATGCGCTTTTTGAGAAGAAAGATTTGGTTAAAACCAGTGCGAGACCAGGAAAGACTAAGCTGGCGAATATATTTCGTGTAGCCAATAAATATTATTTTACAGATTTACCTTGATATGGATTCGCGAAGGTATCAAAAGAAATGAAGGAAGCTTTAGATGGCTTGATTTCTTGGTATGTAGAAGAAAGGAAAGAGAATATAAAAAAAGGAGTTATGCTGATTGATTCTAGACTATGACCGCAAGAAGTTGATATTCACATGTATAAGTTCTTCCTCGAACTGGGAATTGAAGTGGTAGTGGTTCTTTCAAAAATTGATAAATTATCAAGATCAGAGCTTGATAAATCTATCGCAGCAACAAAACAACATTTTTTCTGACAAGATATTCTAGCCGTTTCTTCTTTGAAATGAACGAATATAAATGAATTAAAAAAATACCTCAGGGCTATTTTACTTTCTAAATAAATATTATGTTTAAAAAGCAAACAAGTTCTATAGTAGATATTTCTATTATGCTTATTATGTTTTTTATTTTATTTTATATCCTCTATATAGGTTCTTCTTTGATTATACCTTTTATAGTCGCACTCTTATTTTCATTTGCGATTATATGATTATCAAATTTTTATAAGAGGTTTAAAATTTGGGAATTTCTTGCTTTTACACTTTCTCTTTTTACCTATATTTTCATTTTTTGGCTTATTTGAAAAATGATAGGATCAAACATCGAAGATTTAGTACGTCTTATGCCAGAGTATCAGTTTAAAGTTTCTGCTATTATTACTCAAGTATTTGAATCAATTAATATTCCAGAACCAACGAGCATAAGTGCTGTTTTGAATAAAGTTGACTTAGCATATGTTTTTAACTCTTTGATTTGAGGGATTACTTCTATTTTCTCAAGTGCTGGTATTATTCTTTTTTATGTAATGTTTATATTACTAGAGTATAGATATTTCAAAGATAAACTCAATCTTATGGTAGGGAATCATTCAAGGTGAAAAGAAATTTTTGATCTGATTGAAAAGATTAAAAGTGATATAAAATCATACTTTGTTATTAAAACAGTTGTTTCTTTTATTACTTGAGCTTTGAGTTATATAATAATGCAGAGTTTTGGATTAGACTTTGCACTTTTCTGGGCTTTCCTTATTTTTGCTTTGAACTATATTCCAAGTATTTGAAGTATTATTGCTGTAACTTTTCCTGCTTTACTATCACTTATACAGTTTGATTCGTACTATACATTTGTTTTTATGACTTCATTTTTAGTAGGGATTCAGACATTGATGTGAAATATTATTGAACCGAAGTTTGTTTGAAATAAACTAAACTTGAGTCCTTTAGTGATTATTATTTCACTATGATTTTGGGGAGCAATCTGGTGAGTAGTTTGAATGCTTCTTTCAGTTCCAATTATGGTTATGATCAATATAGTATTTGCTAAGATTCCATCTACGAGACCAATTGCTATTCTTCTCTCTGAGAAATGAGAGCTTCAGATTGAGGGTGATGTGGAAGTCGTAAAGACAAGGAAGAAATTGGTAGATAAGGTGAAAGGAAAGTTTAAGAGGAAATAAGTTGTTTTTGATAATCAGTAGTGAAATGAATCTTAAAAAAAATATATTTTTATATTATGTCGTGACTTTCTTCTCGGCTTTTATTTTCTTAATTCCTATTTGGAGTTTCTTCTTTGTGAATTATCTTCATTTTTCATTTTGATGGGCACTATTTATTACTATATTATCTGGATGAGTAAGTTTTATTTTTGAGATACCTTCTTGAGCTTGGGCAGATCGTTTTGGAAGGAAACGTACTTATATTCTTGGTCTTATATTTATTTTATTTTGATTTAGTTTTTACCTTTGGGCTGATAGTATTATTTGGTTCTTAGTCGCTTGAATTTTTGAATGAATATGATTTGCAATGACTTCGTGAAATTTAGAATCGCTGATTCATGATAATTTAATTGAAAATAAAACAGAAAAAGCATTTAAAAATATCTCTGCTCATTCTTATGTATATGGATTCATTTGAAGAGGGCTTTCATCTCTTGTAGCTGGATATTTATTTGTAATAGATCCATTATTACCAGTATTTTTTACCATCGGAGCATACTTTATTGTTCTTATTTTATTATTTTTTATTACAGAATCGGAATATCATAAGCCTGAAAAAACTACGAATTTAAAACATATCAAAGCAACTTTTCAGTTTGTATTTGAACATAAGGTTATTTATATATTTTTTATTTTAATGTTTTTTCAATCAGGATTAGGAAATGTATATTGGTTTACATATCAACCATACTTAAAATCTATATGATTTGATATTTGATTTATTGGTATTATTTTTGCAATACTTTCATTTATTTCTGCATTTTGATCATATATACTAAAAAGACTACAGGATAAGTTTGAGACTATTTTTATAGTAAAAATTATACTATATGCTATTGGTTTATCAGCACTATTTTTCTATTTTGTAGATAATAAGTTGTGATTAATCCCTGTTGTTCTTTTAGCTATTACTTCAGGTTTTGTAATGCCTTTATGAAATAATTTTCTCAGCTCTCAGGTGAGTAGTAGTAAGAAATCTACTTTGTTATCAATATTCTCATTTGTGATTACTCTCTGATATTTCTCTTTCTCAATATTGGCTTGATTTTTGGTTGATATTATTTGACTCAAACAATTATATTTATGAGTGTTACTGTTATGTGTTCTCTTATTCTTAGTGGATATTTTGTATTTCAGAAAATTGAAATTTAGGGAATAAGTTTATTTTTTATAGAACTCTCCCCCTTTTTGTATATCCAGCTGTAAATACCTGGGTATTTTTCTTGAACTTGCTTTTTTAAATTTTATTTGCATAATAATAAATACATTCATTTTTGATAAGACTTTATTCCTTAACTCCCTAGACTTATGAAAAATAGAAACGAAGTACTTTCACCTTTGCGTAGTGAGATAGATATAGTTACAGTTTTAAATAGTACTGTGAAGTGAAAGGTATATTATTCACCTCTTAGTAATCTCAGTCAAATTGCTCATGATTTATGGAACGAACCAGATGCTACACAAGTAGGTATTTTCATTGTTTCAAAGGGGCATAAATTGGCTGTAAAATATGAACGTCATTGAGACAAAAGATCTTTTATTGTTATGGATACCCTTGGTGATGGTGAATGATATACATCTGATAGAAGTGCTTTTCTAACCATATGAAAAATTGTTTCTTGAGTGGATCATATTATTGGCTATGAAGATGATATTAATATATATAGAAACAATTTTTCTCGATTAAAGTCTAAAAATTGATGTCGTATAATGGCAATAACAGATATTACTCGAATGATGGTAGACGTAACTTTAGCAGATACACTATCACATGCATCATATGCATTAAAAACACAAGAGATTGGAGGTGTATCGATAACAGATTATGAGCTTCCACCTCAATTTATGGAATATACTCAGTATGTAGATGATATACCAGATTATGTAGAGCGTATGAATAAAAGATGAGTGAATACAGAGGTACTAGAACAACAAATAAAAAAATATTCGAAGAGTTGAGAAAATAAAAGTAAACAAGAGAGAGTTCATAACTCTTATAATGATATTCTTCATAAAGAGTATAGTGATATTCTATCGAAGAGTAAACTTGTTGAAAGGAAGGATTGAGCAAGGCCTCCCAAAGTACCGACTATGAGTAGATATGGAGTTGGGGAAGATATACTTATGTGACCATTAAGACCAAGGGCAAGTATGAAAGCTACAGAAGCAGCGCCACTTCTTTCAAAATATCAGAAAGAAAGTGAAGGGAGTAGTTGTTTTTCTTGGTGTTGCTAAGAAGATATTTTACACAAATGATAAATATCTCTGCTATCTTTTTCTTGTATTTCTCCCATTCCTCACTATACTAATTGCGCTTATTTTATAAGAAATTATAAATGATGGAATAATAGAGTATATAATTTTAATATCTTTATTTTCTCCCTTCTATTCGTATGAAGGGAAGGGTTGGGGATGGGTTATGTATTGTATTATTTCATTATTTTTTCTTATAGAGTAGAGATTACTTTATATTTTTAAATATTTTTTTATGGGTATATCAGAGAATAAAACTCCTCTCAAGAAAAGCTATACTATTGATGGAAAAGAAATATCTTTTGAAACGGGAAAAATAGGTCTGCTAGCATCAGGAGCAGTTACTATGAGTGATCGTGAAGGAAACGTAGTATTTACTACCACTGGTTTTAAAACTGAATGATTGAATGAACAGGCCGGTTTTTTTCCACTCGTTGTTGATTTTCAGGAAAAATTTTATGCAAGTGGGCAGATTGGATGAAATAGATTTCAGAGAAGAGAGGGAAGACCAAGTGATGGTGCTACCCTTACAGCAAGAATGATTGATAGACCAATTAGGCCAATGTTTCCTAAAGGGATTATAAATGATACTCAGATTATTGTTACGGTACTTTCTTCTACAACTGAAAAGGATCTTTGAACTTGGGGAATTACGAGTGCATCTCTTGGGCTTTTGATGACTGGAGCACCATTCGAGGGGCCAATCGCTTGAGTGAATGTAGTACTAACAAACGAATGAAAATACATTTCTGAACCAAGTACTCAGGAACAAGAAAATGCAAAACTGAACCTTACTGTTGCTGGAACTATTGATGCTATCACTATGGTAGAAGCTGGATGACAAGAAGTAAGTGATGAGGAAATGTTAGCTGGACTTGAATATGCTTTTGACCTTATAAAATCTCTTTGTGAAGCACAATTAGATTTTATAAAAGACTATAAAGAACAATTTGGTATACCAGTGATAGAAGCAAGCTTTAATAATCCAGATGAAAGTCTATTTGAAAAAGTTCAAGACTTCCTTACTTTTGAAAAATTAGAATCTCTTTATAATAAATCAAAGCAAGAGTTTCAAAATGTTCTTGATGGTTTTGATATAGAAGTAAAAGAATATTTATTATCAGAATGAATCGTATCAGAAGAAGATGATACCAGCTTTGTTGGTACACTGGTGTATAAAAGAGTAAAAGAAGTTATGAGAAAAAATCTTCTTGAGAAAAGTATGAGACTCGATGGAAGAGCAACTGATGAAGTAAGAGAAGTAACGGGGGAAGTTGGATTACTTCCAAGGCCTCATGGTTCAGCATTATTCCAAAGAGGTATTACTCAAGCTTTGAGTATTGCTACTCTTGGTGGACCAGATGATGAAATGACGATTGATGGTATGATGGGAGCATCAGTAAAGAGGTATATACATCACTATAATTTTCCTCCGTATTCAGTTGGGGAAGTCAGAATGATGAGATGAGTTGGAAGAAGAGAAATTGGTCATGGAGCATTAGCTGAGAGAGCGCTCGTTCCAGTATTGCCAAACGAAGAAGGTTTTCCATACGTTATGAGAGTCGTTTCAGAGATTACTACCTGTAATGGTTCGAGTTCTATGGCTTCAGTTTGTGGAAGTACGATGAGTTTGATGCATGCATGAGTTCCTATAAAAGCTCCAGTTGCTGGGGTAGCAATGGGTATGATATACGATGCAGATTCTGGGAATTACAAGATTCTCAGCGATATCCAAGCGCAAGAAGATTTTCTTGGAGACATGGATTTCAAGCTTACCAGAACTCCAAAATGAGTAACGGCTATGCAACTCGATGTAAAGATAAAATGATTAAAAATGGATGTGTTTAGAGAAACATTTGTTCAATGAAAACAAGCAATTGATTATATTCTTGAAAAGATGTTGGCAGTTATTCCAGAATCAAATAAAGAACTTTCTCCATATGCTCCACTGATTATGAATATAGCAGTTCCAGAGGATAAGATAAGAGAAGTAATTGGAAAGGGATGAGAGAATGTACAGAGAATGGAAAAAGAATACTGAGTAAAGGTTTCTATAGCTGATGATGGGAATACCACTATTACTGCTGATTCTCAAGACGGTGGACAGAAAGCAATTGCTGATATAAAACAACTCCTATGGGTTCCAGAAGTAGGATATACTGGAAAATGAAAGATAGTGAAAATAATAGATGGAACCGGGGCAATAGTTGAATTTGCATGAAAATCTGGAATGATTCATATTTCTAAGCTTGCTGCTGAGAGAGTAAACAAAGTAGAAGATATAGTAAAACTCTGAGAGGAAGTTGAGTTTAGTATTATTCAAGTCGATTTGGCGAAGGGGAGAATAGGTTTGAAGAGAAAGTTTGAAGAAAAAAAGATAGAGGTGAAAAAAGTAGAAAAAGAATCATCAGACACGAAATAAAAAAGAAACATTTTTCCTCATGAAATTGCTTTTAAATCAAGAATATGTTATTATTTACTAATATTAGTAGATAATAACATATTTTTTATGCTAGAGAAGGAAATAAAAATTCTTGATATTGATACTCAGGGTATTCAAAAACAGTTAGTTGATATGGGTGCAGAAAAAACCTTTGAGTGATTTATTCATGATGTGTATTATGATTTTCCTGGAGATACTATGGAAGATAATAAAAGGCTTTTCCGTGTAAGGCAAAAATGAGAAACTCATTTATATACGATTAAAAGAAAAAGAGTGACGGCAAAAGAGTGATGAGAGAAAGGTGTGAAAATAGCAGATGAGTGAGAAAGAGAGATTACAGATGTAGATAGTTTTAGAAAAGTTCTGGAAAAATATGGAATGAAAAAGACCAGAGAGAAAAAGAAACATAGGGTTTCATATCGCCTAAATAACCAAGAATTTGATATCGATCAATATGATGGAATTCCTACCTTATTAGAAATAGAAGCACATAGTTCAGAAGAAATTCAAGACTCTATTAAAATGCTATGATTAGAAGGTCATGTTGCCAAAAGCTTTGGTTCGAGATGACTTTATAAATATTATGGACTTGATTATAGTTATTTGTAAGAAAGTTTCTTAATATTTGAATATTTTTAGAAACTGTGATACGATGGGTGATGTATTTATTACATTTATAATCGTATTATGTCACTAGGTGCTTATCCCTCCACAAGCATATTGAGTTCATTGACAGAAAATACGATATTGCCGGAGCATAAAAAATTGGATTTCTCAGAGACCAAAAGTTGAGAGAACTCTATAAATAAAATGAAACAACTACAAGACTACCATTTACATGTGGATAGTCTTAATTTTGGTGATTTAAAACAGGATGATTTGTGTTTTTTGTATAAGAATCATATAAATAATACAAAAATAAAGCTTGAAATAGAATCTCTTACTGACTTTATTGAATCCTGTAATTCTGATACTCCTCACCCACAAGTCTTGGATTCTTGGAAATGAAGATCTCAAGAATTGAAAAAAGATATTCTTTCCTCAGTAGGTGATGAAATAAACTCTTTATCTATATGAAAAATGAGCTATAGGGCAGATTCAGAGTTTTTTATGATTTATCAAAGTAATGAAAAGATTCAAAGCTCGATAGAAAAGACCTATCCAGGTATAAATATTTCTATTAGTGTAGAATTTATGAATGAGTATAAGAATGTTTATATTAGGTTTCGAGATCATTTGAGAGACTCACTTTCTCTAGAAATGAAACAAGCAGAGAAAACAGGGAAGCCAGATCCTTTTAAGGAGGAAATTGATAAATTTTTATCTCTTCCAGATCAGACGAAAGTAACTATACTCTATCTTTTTGATACCTGAGTTCGTTTTGATAAAATTTCATGAGATTTTAGGGGCTATCTCGCAGGTTATTTAAACTTTCTATTTTTTCATACTCATCAGTATCAAAAATTTGTAGAGTGAGGTTCGAGTTGAAAGAATCAATCACTGTGGTGAAAGGTCGATATCAGGAATGATTCGTTAGATACTATTGCAAAAGAAATTATTGAGATATCTCCATATCTAGAAAACTCTTTACATACAAACTTTATGACAAAGTATCTGTGAGATCTTGATACGAAGACGAAAGTTTTGTATGAGAGCATGTTCCAACCAAAGCTTACGGATATAAAGAACAGTATAAGACAAGAGGTAGAAAAAATTCAACAAGCAAAGAGTGATGACTATCTGAAAAGTAACATATTATTCAATTAGCTGAGTAAAAAAATTGCTGGTAGAGAATATGTATCATTTTTATTTTAATATATTTTATTATTTTTATTATGCCTAGTGACAGTAGTGATTCCGAATCCAGGTTTTTAAAATACGATCAGTTAAAAGAAATAGGGAATTTTAATGAACAGTTTCAAAACTTTGATGACTTATATACAGGTTTTCAGTATTTTATTGAATGTAGAAACCTGTTAACAAAATATAGTTATATTCAAGAAAGTTTTTTTTGTTCTCTTGATGAAGCATCTCCGATTCGATTAAGAATATATTTGAAGAAAAATGGTTTTCCTCAGACACTGGGGGACATGGAGTTGTTTATAAACAAATTCTGATCTCTCAGTATAAAGAGGGAGAAGGAAAAGGAAACTCTTACCTCTGAATTAGCGGTTGTTATAGATGAAAGAAAAGAAGTGAATAAGAAAAACTTTAAGATTTTTAATGAAGGAAATACTAAACTATATAGTGCTATAATAATAAAATATGAGAGACTACACTGAGAAATTACTCCAGATAATTATAGTCATTTTTTGAAACTTTGTTCACAAGATATGCTTGATTTGCATATTTCTCAAGACATTTTATCCTGAAGCATTATAAAAGATAAGTGATGAAAACTTTCTGTAGTTGATTTTCGATCTTCTCAATCGGTTCAATTTTATGCTCAGTTAAAAAATCTTGATATCATTGATATATCAGAGTATTCTTTTTTAGAAACGAGTGCAATTTCATTACACCTTCAAGAGAAGGCAATAGCATGAGAGAATGCTATTTCTGGGAGAGATATTTCTCATGTTGGAGTTGGGATCATTGTAGAGTGAGCTTCTTGTCCTATTCTACAGGTTGAGTGAGATAGAGTTACATATGGAGATCAGCTTATTGATACTTCTGAATTTCCTCCAGTGAAGTTTATTACTTCTCCGACTCAGAGCAATTATAAACTTCAAAGTTGTGAACTTGAGTTTGATGCTGATGTGAAGTTAATACAAGAAAAAGAGAAAATACTTTGAGAAATGAGAGAAAATACTGAAGGGTTGAAGGGGGTTGAGGTACATATTGAATCCTTTAAACAAAAACAAGAGAATATCATAAAAGCTGATTTATCAGATGAAGTGGTTTTAGATCACTTATTCTCAGTATATAGGACGAATAAAAGAATTACTGCTTTGATCGAAGAGATTGATTCTTGTGGGAACACAAAAGAGAGACAAAAGGCTCTTAGAGAGATGATTCTTGATTTTATCTCAAATACTATGGAAAAGTTTCTTATAGTAAAAAGTGACTTAGAAGATAGAAATCAAAGATCAATGGAGAGGCTCAGAACTATTAAAGAACATGAAGAAAGGAGTATAGCAAATTATCAGCGTATTTTGAAAGAGAAGGATGATGATATAAGGTCAAACTTGAGATTGTTAGATGCTTTATGATTTACCCTATTGGATCAGTCATTTACTGATATGCTTGTGAATGAAATCAACCATGTAGAATGATTTAAGTGAGCCATTGAACTTTGAGCTGGTTTTAGTATTTGTGAGGAGATCAATCTTGCAGAATGACAGTTCTGAAATAGTAAGTGACAAAATCGTATGGAATTATTAGTGAGGTGTTTTAATAAAGCTATTAGTGGGAACCCACATGAACCAAATTCTATTCGATGATTTGTTTCTGGTTCTACTACTTGTGTGTGAAATAAAACAAAGTTTATTGCGGATCTGAGTTCTAAGTATAATATTCAGAATGCAAATGGTACATTTAATATTCAACAGGCGAGACAGAACCTTAAAAAACCTCTGAGTGCATAGAAAAAATATTTTTTCAATTTTATCATAAAATATTTGTGCCTGAGAAAAAAATGTGATACAGTTTATGTAGTATGGCTTTTTTATATCTTTTTATACCATTATGTGACAGGGGAATTTAATACCACAGGACAGTTTAGAGAATAATAATAATCCAGAACAAGAACAACAAGATGAAATTGTTCAACAGAATAGAGAGGATATTTTTTATGTTGAACAAAGTCAAAATAGCATTAGTGATTTAGTAGATAAAAGAAAGGGAGTTTCTGTATCTACAGAGGATATTACAGAAAGTGGATTGGTATGAATGTGTGAAAAGTATTCACATAGTGAGGTTATTCAATTTTGTGAACTTACTGATACTCAATTACAAGATGGACAGGTTGATTTAGCTCATGTGAAAGAAAAATTGAAATCGGTTATTGTATCTTGTATAGATAAAAATATACAGTCGCATAAAGGGAAGTGTTTAGAAAAAGTAAGGTCTATAGTTGAGAGAGATGAGGTGTGAGATGTAGCGTTTTTATCGCAAATGAGTTTTAATCTCTTTGATTCGGCAACTTCGACTCTCCCTCCAGCTCAAGTGAAAATAAATAAAATTGATATGAAGCAATTTTCTTAAAAGAGGGAATGATATGAATATTGATATAAAAAAAATTTCGGAAAATAAACAATCAAAAGAGAATACTCCTCTCACTGCAGAGGAGTATTTAAAGTTTGAACGGAAAGAGGAGCAGATTTGTGAAATAAAGAGAGAATGAGATAGAGAGAAAATATTTTCACAAATAGAGTCATATAATATGATTCAAGAGGTTACTGTATGAAAAGCAGAATATTGTAGTCTTGAGTGAGTCTATAGTGAAGTAAAAAAATGAGATACACTTACAGGGGTATGTAAGGAGTATTATTGACACCCTTCAGTTGCGTATGATCTTATGGAAATGTATTGAGTAGCTGAGGATTTAGGAGTATGACATATATTATTTCTTCCTGATAGAATATGAAATCATCAATTAAAAGAGATGTATAACCAGCAACTTCTTGAGAATGAATTGCTTCAGATAAATAAAGAAAAACAAGAAATAAAGAATATATTAGATCAATATGATAACTATTTAGAAACTACTCATAAGCTTGATTACAACATAGCTTCATTTAATCCACTATCAAGTAATATAAAAAATATTTGAGATACGAGATATGATCTTTATAAAAATATAATCAGTGATGAAAATCTCAATATCAAAGAAAAGAATCCTAATTTATATACAAACCTCAATGATTATTTAACTTGAGAAGATGTATTTTTGGATTGGGATGAAGAACTCAAAGTATATCTTCTTGAAGAAAAATCAGAATTCCTGAAAGACCTGCCAGAAATAGAAGAAAAGCTTGATGGAGAGAATGGGTATAGAAACCTTTTGGCAGCAAAGAACTATTTTCAAAAAAGAATAAATTCTGAAAATTCAGATGTACTTTCTTTTCTTGATGTACCACTCTATAACTATATGGAGGCTTTTGAACAGGATTATCTGAAGAGTGTTTATTTAGATCAAGAATTTGATGTATGAAAGGTAAATGGTATTCTCAAAATATATGAATTTGTGAGAGGGGATTTTGAATATACGGATATAAAAGAATACATAGAACTCATATGATGAACTTTTAATGGGGTAAGATGACTTTCTTGGAGGACTTTGAAACTATGAACGGACTTAATGAAATCTATCAATTCTGAAGTGATTTATGATATTTGAATATGAGAGGATGCACTTATAGAGTCAAGTATGAGGTTTGCATTTGAATGGGAAAAATATATAGATAATGCTTCATTGAGTCAGTTTATTAAAGGAACAGAATGAACCGTACTTATGGCTCCGGCACTTGCGAGTGGAATTATTGATGGGTATATGGATGCAGCTGCAACGATTTGAATGTTTATTGCAGAGCCAGAGCAATTGATTCGAGATATGAAGAAGGTACCTGATTTATTGAAACATATAGATATTCAGGAGCTGTATGGACTCTATGCTGAAACTTTTGATGGAAAACCTGAAGAGTTGTATCCAGCGATTATGTATACTCTTGCGTATATTTATGTTCTTATGATCGCTATGCCACTTGCTGCACCCAATTTGGTTTCTAAGGTTGGGGAGTTGGTTGGAAAGGTTATTGGCAAGGGGAAATTTAGGAAAGAGTTGAAGGAATTGGAGGGGGAGAAGTTGAAGTTGAAAGAGATGAAGGAGGAATATAGTTTTATGAATGAGTGGAAATTGGAGAGGGAAGCTATATATAAAGAACTAGATATTGGTAATAATAAAATTGACGAGCTTTTACAAGCTAGGGAAAAGATATTTTTTGAACATGGAAAATTAAGAAAAGAAGTTATTGATATAAATAACAAAGAAAGAAAAATAGTCGATAGTGTTACAATATATGAGAGTTGAGGTACTTGATATACTCGTAAATCTATTTTAAAGCGCATTAAAGAATTGAATAAGCAAGAAAAAAAGTATGAAATTAATATAAAAGTTTTATTAAGTAAAAAAGATAAAGTAGAAGAGGATTTAAATACTTTACTTCAAAAACAAGAAAAACTTAATGGTATATTATGAGAAAAATATAAGAATATATCTGATTTTAATGATTATTATTCAAGCTATGTTTATCATAAAATAAAAATTAAAGATTCTAATGAATTATTGGAAAAGGGGATCAAACTTAAAGATCAACAAGAAAAGGTGCGTGGTATAAATAAAAGTTTCCTTAAAGAAAATAAAATTTTAGAAGGAAAAAATTGAGAAGTACTTAAAGAGAAGATTATTATAGCTGAATGAAAGAAGGTATTTAAAGAACAGTTTAAACATAATGATAATAGTTTAGATAATTTTAATAAATATCTAGAAAGTCATAATAATAAAGTTATTGCTTTGGAGAATATTGAAAATAAGGTAATGTGATATCGTATAAGATGAAGAAAGGAAAAGTATATTCAAGATAAGTATTTATATTTATATGATGAAAAATATTTTCAATTATCATTGCAAAATTATGAAAATTATGTTACCATAAAAAGTAGTAGTATAAAAGAAAGAATGAGAAAACTTGATATGCTATCAAAACAGTTTTCAGAAACAATTTGAAAGTCCGTAGAGAATTCTAGCTCAAGAATAAATGATACTAGAAATATATTAGAAGAGAATAAAAAATAATTTTAAAAGTGTTAATTATGAATATTATAAAAAAAATATTTACTAGAGCTATTAGTAACTCTAGTAAGAACGAAGTAGATAATACATATAGAGATACTACAGATAAAGTAGATCATGTATTTGATTTTATGAAGGAAGGTAGTGAATATGAGAATGGGAAGTCTGAGAACTATAAACTTAGGCGTATTTGTAAACATTTATGGAGAAGAGTAGAATTTGATGCTGGTGGGATAAAAAAAGCAGAATTAGATACATTGAATGAAGAACAAAAACAAAAATATTCAGAGTTAGAATCTGAAATAGAAATATTAAAAAATGATGGTGAGATACTAGGTAACCTTGGTAGACAAAGTGAGTTTCAAGTATGGATGCTTTGATTTTATGAAGATAAGAGTGTGTATTTGTTATTTGTAGAAAAACTTAATGAGTACATTGATTTATATAATGAACATGTAATTGACTATAATGGTTGGACTTCAGATTAACTAATTTAACATTTTAAAATCATATTGTGAGTAAGGAGTTAGAAGAAATAAGTGAGGTTACTAATAAAATTATTACTACTTGAAATCAACTCAAAGATCTTATTGATAAGATGAGTTTTGGTTATTCACTGCAAGTTTTGAACACTATTCAAAATAATGAGTGATATATACAAGAGTATAAAGATGATTGATTACCAAAAGTTCTTAATGGAATATTGCCTCTTCCTTTTCCTAATGGAGCTTTAAATTTTGATGGCAAAAATAAACCTTATGAAGATAACTATAAGAATTTATCTCATGAGTATTATGAGTTATCAAAACTATTTAATAACCTTATTATAAGTTCTATAAATAAATAATGTATTGATGTTATAAAGTTAATATTATTCTATGAATATAATAAAAAAAATTTTCTTTGCTAATAAAAAGAGTAACCTTACAAATAAAGAGCAAAACTCTCTTTCTGATTTGAGAGATTCTACAAAAGAGTGATTTATACAATCTATGGATTTTGAATATACTCCAAAGACAAAAATAAAATTAAACTATCCAAAATTGATACTTTGATATTTATTGATGGATTCGAGGTATGAATGAAAAGATATTGAAAAGGCTGACTTTGAGTCATTGGATATAGAACAAAAAGAAAAATATAGATCTATAAAGGGGGAAATTCATATGCTAAGTAAGTATCGTGAAGATTTCGGACCTTTATTTAATAGAGAGGAAATAGAAGAATGGATAGATTGATTGGTTAATGAAAAAGAAATTTATATATTGTTTCTTGATATTTATAATACCTACATTGATACATATAATGAACAAGTAAAAATGTATAATAGGTTCTTACCGTTATATGATATTGAAGAAATAAAAATTGAGGATGAAAGCAAAAACTAGAATATATTTTTTAAAAGGGGATTAGTTTAGAAAACTCATTTTATATATATAATAAAGATATAGAAGTGTCATTACTTTTATATCTTTATTTTTTAATTTTTATATTATGTTTCATTTTAACATTAAAGTTCCTGAAAGATTTGATAAATTATACCTTGTTTGGATTTCTATATTGTTTATGTTAGTATTTTTAACAGTTTTGATACTTTTTCTTTTTGCATTATTATGAATTGATATAGGTAATTTTCTTGATATATTCTCTCTAAAATCCTTTTTAGTTGTATTTTTAAGTATATTTATACTTGGTTGGCTTGGTTTTGCTTTTTATATTTGAACCAAAGTAGATGAAAGGTTGAGGAAAAGAAATTTAAAATTCTTAAAGAATGGTTTTAAAGTGTATAAAAATTTATCTATTACGACTATTAATAAATACTATCCTTATATTAATGGCTATCCTATTGGTAATTGAGAAATAAAATTTTGCCCTGAAGATATGATTTATATGAATATTGTATATCTATTGGAGAGTGGTTATATAAAATGTACTACAAAGTATGATATATCTAATGGAAGCTACCAAGATTTTATAATGAATGAAGCTAGTTTTAGGCTTGTTGATATTGTCTAATAGGAGATTGTCTCTTTCTTCAGTATTTTGTCTTTCATAAAAAAATATGCTAAAATAAAGACCATATATACTATGAAAGGACTTAATGAATATAGATTTACGAAATGACTCACAAAGCAATGAAAAAAAGTGAAATAATACTCCTCTTACCTCAGAGGAGCTTTTAACGTTTGAAAGTAATCAATCTAAAAGTAAAGAAATTAGTAAACAATCAGAAATAGAAAGCCAACTTTGAATGATAGAACTCTATAAAAAAGAAAGTCCTCAATATCAAATAGATTGATATATTATTCATGATATACAGCAGTGAGATACTCTTAGTAAAATTACACAAGAATACTATGGAAATATAGAAGTTTGGAAACTACTGAGTGAAATAACAGGAGTAGAAGAAAAGATACTCATCTGAAACCCCGTAATACTTCCATCAGAACTCTCAAAAGAATACCCACTGAAACAAGAGCGTTTACAAGAAGTGTTCCAAGAACAATTGAAACAAATAGATAAAACCCTCAAGCAACTTGATGAAATAAACTGGAATCTGAGATTTTGGGAAAATAACCAAATAGATATTGGGAGACTGAATATATATACAGAGATATCAAGAGAAGATATTTGAGAACTCAGTGTAAATAATTTAAAGCTCTTTGATAGACTGAATAGATTTCTTGAGGCTTGAGGGTGATTCTCTGATATTGATGAAGAGCTCATTATTTATTACCTCTCAACAAAAGAGAAAAAACTTCAGAAACTGCAAGAAATAAAACCACTAGATGAACTTGATAACCATACACAATTCTATCACGAAATAGAAGCACAAGTAAAACAAATAGAAAAAAAACTGAGTCAGTTTAACCTCAGAGATGAGGCAAGTCTTGAAAACCTTAATAATGAACAAAAGCTTGAACTAGAGTATCTTACTATTAAGTATGAATTTTTCAAAACGATTCAAATGGATTATCTCTCTAGTATCTATACAGACTGATGATTGATAGACATGAGGTATGCAAAAAATTATGCTGAAAGTATGGAACGCAATCCATTTAATAATGACAGTACGTTTTTAACTGATATTACTGATTTTCTTTCTGATATAAATGGACTTAGATGAATGTGAGTGAGGTGAATGACTCTTTGAGGAGAGCTTTTGAAGCACAAGCTGAGAAAAGAACTCTATCATCCAAATGAAAGTATAGATGGAAATCATGAAGCGTATCTCAGAAAGATTATTTGAGAAGAAGTGAATATAATTAGTATCAAAGAAATATTTGCAAGTAGCTGACTCTCAATAGAAGCTCTATGAGTATGAATAACTGAATGAATGATAGATATATATGTAGCCTATGCAACGATTGTACTGACTCCAGAGCAATTAGTAAAAGATGTAAAAAAACTTCCATATCTTATAAGTGAGTTTTATAATAACTTTAGTGAGTACTATGAACAGGCAAAGGAGTATATAGCAAATAATCCAGATGATGCAGCACTTAATGGTGTTTATTGAATATGATATATTGCTAGTATGATATTCTTTAGTAATTTTCTTCCTTGAGTTCCTAATGTAGTAAGTATATTAGCAGTAATATCAGGACGATGAATTTGAAAATGATGAAAAATGGTGATGAAATCATATTTTACAATACAAACAAAAAGATTAGGGAAAAAAGAAAAACATATTGTAAATGAAAGAGATAGTTTATCAGTTCAAAATATTATGAAAAGTGAAAGATTTTTGAAAGAAAGGAATTTAGATGTGAAGAAACATGATTTTAATAGAGAAATGAAAGAATGGCTCCTAAAAGAAGAAAAGTATTTTCAAGACTCTCCGAATCAATTAAAAGAAATATATAAAATTAAACAAAAAATAGAAAAATCAGAGAGACGTCAGAAAAATAATAAAAGTGATGGGGATAATCAAGAGCAAATATTTACGGAAGATGATATATGAATATTCAAAAGATATGTGGATTATTCAGCTAAAAATATGGAAGAAAGAGTATTATCTTTTCTAGAAAAAGAAAAAGTAAGGTATTCTGGAGAAGCAGAAAAAGTAAATATAAGGATACAGGGATATAATGAGCTTATGTCACATCTCAATCGAGTTAGTAAAAATATGGATAGGCAAATAAAAGAAATAACAGATAAGGCTTCTACTCTTACTGAAAGATGAATATGAAATACCCAAGATGTAATACAATATGGAAGCTTAGCAGTAAAGTATGGAACTCTTTTTTCTGTACTGAATGCAACACTAGAAAACTTTATGTTAGATGAATATGGAGGGGAAATATTAGAAGTAACGAAGTGAGTATTGAGTCAAGAGTTTGAAAAGATACGAGAAAGTTGAAAAAGAAGTAGAGATGTGATAAAATGAGATATATATAGGCAGATACAGAAGCATATACAGGGGTGAGGGTTAAAGGTAAATGAATTTAATCTATGAAGATTGGATCATCTTATAAAGAATGAGGATCTTATTTTACCTGAAAAAGAAATAGCAGAGTGAGATAGAGAGATGAAAGTAGCTTTGAATATAGTGAGTGCAGTGGAGTTGTTTTTGAGGAAGTTACAATGAGCAGATGCAGATGTAATAGATGGAAAGATTATATGAAATACTATTGTAGATAAGTTGATGATTAAATTCTTTGATGTAAAAGTGAATATAGTGGTTGAAGATGAAAAACTAGAACCAAGTACTACTAAATAATGTTATAATACAATGAACACAATATTTGAATCTATAAAAGATATTTTCAGTTCTAAAGAGAGAGAGGGTACTTCTTTAGAAGAAGAAAAACAGAGTATACAATGAACTTTTCAGAAAGAGAGGTTAAAATTAGAAATAGAAATAGTAGACTGAGAAAGGAAAAAAGAATTAGTAGAATCTATTATGTTGCACAAACAAGAAAAGTTTAATCCTTCTCTGGATGTACATGAAAGAGTAGAGAGAATATATAACAATTCTAGGTATTTTATGATTTTATGAAATATATATGGAAGAATTTGAAATGAAACATGAAAGTTATGAGAATATTTTAAAGTAGATTGAACAAAAGTAGAGTTTTTATTCAATTTAGATAAACTTACTCCCCCATTTGAATGGATGGAAGAGGATTATAAGAATTTTCATGAGAATGTTAGGAGGCAGCAAAGAGCTTGGTCAATTTTTTATCATAACAATATTTTAGAAAAAGAATGATATAGTTATCTGTTAGATGACAAATGAATATATCGTCTATTTAATAAGAAAGATTGAATAGAAAAACAAGGTTTAAAGTGAGTAGAATGATATAGGTACACCACGATACAAAACTGAACAAAGGCTCCACATGACTTTGAGAAAGCAAATATTATTGAATACTGACAAGAAGTACCCAAAGAGAGTGAAGAATATTATAATCTTATGCAGAAACTAAGAACAAGTAGAAAGGTAGAGTGAAAATAACTCTATTTTTTTTACGCGTTTAAAGATACGAGAAAGTTGAAAAAGAAGCAGAGATGTTATAAAATGAGATATATACTGGCAGATACAGAAGCATATACAAGGTTGATGACTAAAAGGAAATGAATTTAATTTATAAAGAAGATTAAAGAAGCTGATTAACACGCACAAAAATAACAAAATAAAGATATAGAATAGTAGATTATTCTACACCTTTATTTATCCTAGATTTTTCCTCTTATTCCCCTCCTTTAGAGGGTCTAGGGGAGGTCCTAAATACACATTTTAGATAATATTTCTCGATACCTTTATTTTATACCTCAAATATTTGAATATAACAAAAAATTATGGTAAAATTATCTATGATACGTGGATTTTTATTTAATATATTTTTACTTGGTTATGTCTCCAGATAAATGAGACTCCTTTTCTGTAGATAAGGGAAAGGGTTCAGTTGAACATAATAGGAATGGAAGCGAGGTTTCTGAGATAAGTCAATGTGAAGAGATCATTGGCTGTTTAGTCAAAGAGAAGAATGCAGTACCACATATAGATGATATCGTAAAATTTTCTGAAGAAAGTCAGTTGATAGAGTTTTGTGAAAAGTATAAATACCCAAATGTAATTGCGAAGGCAAACTCTATTGACCCTGATAGACAAGATTGAAAATTAGAAGCAATTAGTGTTCAAGATGCTTGAGAATTACGTGATGAGGCTTGTAAATCTATACAAGTACAACTAAATGAAAAAGCAAAACCAATGTTTGTACGTAAAACGCAACTTGATGATAGAATAGAGAGAATAGACAAAAGTAGAAGAAATGATTCAGGGAGTATGGCAGAACGAGATGCTTTGGTAAGCGAGGTTATAGTTATTAATAATTCTATTATGGCAGCAAAGGGAATAGAGGGAACGTCAGAACTTGAATTAGCTCAGAAGGAATTAGCTATTCATAAGTCTCTTTTAAAGGTGGTAGGTGATACGCTAGATGGTGTTACTTCCTTATCACTTTCAGACTTTTCACCTATGTCAAAGGCATGGGGAAATGATTCTTTCAAAAAGAAATATGCGAGTCCTGATGTACTTAGAAAAGAGAAAGATTTATCAGATAAGCTATGAATTAGTTTTACAAAGGAATTTATGGATCAATACGAAGCTATTAAAGATGATTACTATTCATTTTTAAGGGAGTATCATAAATTAACAGCTGCTCCTTGAAAAGAACCATCAACAAAAATGGAGAGAATTTTTAATGATTTTGATGACTTTCATCAGACTCTTACTTTGTATATATATCATATGGCTCTCAAATCAAAGGAAGGAAGTCTTTGAAGTAATAATAAAGATTTACCGTTGGTAAGAAGAAAAGGGAGTATTGCAACTAAATCAACAAATATAGTTGCAGGAATGGTCCAATATAATGCTCGTAAGTCTGCAGTAGATGAAACAGATCCGAAGCGTCAACGTGAATATTTCCGTGTAGTAGCAGAATATAATAGATTATTTTATTAACATAGACCACATAGAGTTGCGAACAAGCTACTAGAGCGTGCTCCAGAGTCAAAAAATGCTCTTAATAACGAGTTCATGGGAAATTTAGAAATCATGCAGAGAGATATGCGTATGTTGAATAATCAGGTAAGAGCAGAGCAAGATAGATTAATTAAAGAATCACAAGATGTTTGAAAAAAATGAAGGGTGATTTTAGATATTTTGGAACAAAGGGGGAAATAGTTTTATTTTTATATAGTTTAGATTATGAATCCATGAGAAAAACTTCGTTCTAATGAGAAAATGCAAACTCCTGACTTTAAGTCTACTTTTGAAAACCACTTTCAGAAAGAGGTCTATGATAAACTTTTTGACTTTTTCTCCTCTTGGAATAAGAAAGAACAAGAACAATTTTTATACATTTGTAATACGCTTTTAGATAATCCAGATTATCCTATAAATTCATATATACAGCAAGAATTGTTTGAGTCATCAAAACAAGGTTTTATTCAGGACTTTTTATGACAACCCTATATTCTTAGTATACTAGGAGAAAGAAAGGATCAAAATAATGATATAGAAGCATTAGATAATGAGATCGATTCTAGGGAAAAGGAATTTTTTCAATTAAAAGAGTTTTTGCCTAAAGCATTTAATAAGATTTTTGAAAAAATAAATATAGAGGAAAAGAAGTGATTGTTTTATAAAAATGGTGTTAAAATAGAGGTTAAAGATCTTTATGCAGAAATTATTAAGGATCACTACGATATTTTATTAGATGAAGCTCGTGAACATCCGTATCAGTTTGTTTTGGTGTATGAATATGTACGTGATAGTTGAGAGGTTGACGTAGAAGAGTTAGAAAAGGACTATGGAAATATCTATGAATTAAGTAAACATACTATTGATCCTACAAATAAGGATGGACCAGCAAGACAGCGTCAAGTTGAAATAGCTCTTTGATTAGACACTAAAAGAAGTGAGAAATTATCTATAGATGGAGATAACTTTATTATCGGAGATGAACAAGTAATATGAACGAAAAAGTATATTAGAGATTCAGTAAATGGTTTCAAAATAGAAAGTGCTGATATCGCACATATTAAAAGAGACAGAGAATATCTCGAAGAAAAAAATACCATAAGTAAAAGTATTAATGAAAGCTCAGCAGAATTAAAAATATTGACTTCAGAGATTTGAAAATTTAGGTCTCTTGCATATAGTATGCAGAAGTTTGATTTTGCTACCCATTCAAATGGTGAACCAGATGAAGAGGGAGTTGAAGCACAATTGGTACAATTAGGAACAACTTATAATTCTATAGTTGAGGAGGATCCTTGAATGAAAAAGAAAGTTTCTAAAATTAAAGCTTGAATTAAAGGACTTCAAGAAGATGAATGAAATATATGAAAACAGAAAAAACTACAAAAGACTATTTTAGACTATCTAGATCATAAAATAGATGATTTAGAAAGTGATAGAGACGATATTTTAAAGATTAAAGAAGAAAAAGAAGAAGAGTTACAGGATCTAGAGAGAAAAGAGATAAGAAGAGTTGGAAACTTAAGAGAACAACTCAATACGGAAGATGAAAAAGCAAGAGAAATGATGAATGCCCTTCGTTTACTATGAATGCATTTACTTCCTCAATCGGTTTTTGATCATATTGTAAGAATTATCAATGAAGAAGATGCATTAAGAGGTCAGATAAAACTATTAAACGGCCAAGGTTTAAATGGAAAAATAAACCCAGGAGATCTTGAATTTGGTCAAAAATCATCAGAGACGTACAAGAAGGTTTTAGTTCAATTAATTAATAAAGCCCTTACTTGAAGTCCTGAAACACCACATAGTATTGAAGGATTTATGAATGGGAATGTTTTCCAGATGACCGAAGCAGAGTTTAGACATAAAGCAGAGAATGAATGGTGAATCATAAGTGATACTTGAGGAGTAAATGTTGAGAAATTAAGGGAAAACTTAACGAAGGAAGTGCGACAAGTTATAGATGATACACGTGAAGTGGTAATTCAAACCTTAGATGCACCGAATAATAAACGTTGATCTAGGAGGCAAAAGAGGTACTCATAAGGAAAATACTAAAAGAAAAAAGCTTATATAATAAAAAATGAGAAAAAATGGTAGATAATATCCCTTAGTTATGGGAAAATCTAAAAAAATTAAATTGCAATTTGGGGAGGAAATTGATTAATTTAACTTTAACTAATTACGATGGTTTGATACATAATACTGAAAGATCTCTTTTGATCTTATAACATCGATTTGAATAAACAACATTCTTACGACGAGATAGCACACTTTTACCATAGAAATAATAATCTATTGTCTCTTTCTTGACGTGAACTTGAAAAAGAATTAAGTCAGAAATGGACCCACAATAAATTTATAGAATTACTTGAACTTTTAAACTCATTAGAACTATCAGAAAGAAAATTATTTACGAGACCAATAGCACTTGAATATGATAAAGAAAAAGTAGCATATATTGAGAAAAATATTTTTAGATCTTATCAAGCAAAACAGATATTTAATGAATTAATTTTACCGAAATCTATTACAGAGAAAAATGTCGAGTATCCATACTCCGATGAGCAAAAGAGATATATATGTAACTTGAGTGATGGACCAGAAGAAGCAAATGAAAAGATGGAAATTCTTGATATTGGTTTTAAGTTTGATTTTAATGTCTCACTTGAAAAAAGAAGATCTATGAGAAAGAAAATGTTTGATATTACTTTTACACTTCTTTTGAAAGATGAAATAAATGCAGTGCACCCAGAACTGGTAGATGCTATTTTTCAAAATATTGATGCGAGTTTACAAAAAGAAATGGAAGATGGAACGGATAAAGAATGGTGAAGTATTCATAATGTTTTTTATGGATTTATTTCAGGAACCAATGATTATAGGATTCCACAAATAGTGATTAATAATAACTCACACTACTCATTTGTTTATTTCATTTTTGATGCTATGCTTCTTCTTGATACAATAGTAAGAGAAAGAAAACTAGTTCAGTCTGAGAATTTTGCCTTATTAAGGAAATAAATATTTTATTTAAATAGTATTTATAATTATGTGAAAGGAGGAAATAAATAAAAAGAAAAGCTCTCTTTTTTATCATTTAATGGAAAAACTGAGAGGAACTCTTTCTTTTGTTACCGAAGAGTGAGAAACCTATATCAAGGAGATTCAGCAACGTAAAGATATGATCGATGCTGGGAATTGGGAGTATATTGACGAATTGAGGGCATTGATAAAGATAGGAACTGATAGGTGACTTTCATATCAAAAAATGGGGGTAACTGATACCTATCTTGATGATGCAGAGAAAAATTACCTCTTAGAAGTAATAGAAGAAGATAAACATGAGATAAGAAAAAATGATTATAAACCGAGTACTATTTTTGTACTTATTGATAGCAAGATTCCAAGGGCGGTAGAGCTATGATTGACATATGAAGATATGAACATTTCAGAGGAGTTTATTTTGAAAGCAAAGAAACTCGCTATTCATAGGCTCAGAGAAAATGTAGAAGAATATAGAGATGAAATAGAAACGTGAAGTTTTGATGCTATAATCCCAGATTTACTCAAAGCTGCTGTGAGGAAATGAAGAGAAGAATGACTCTCATACGAGGATATGGATATTTCAGAAGAGTTTGTAAATAGACGGGATGATCTATAAATAAAATCATTGTTTCAAATATTTTATACGAAACAATAAAAAAATAGAAATAAAATTGACAAATAAAAATAATAATGATACTATATACTTTGAAATGTTTTAATTTATTATATAAAAATTCGCCAAATGAATGAAGGATGACCAAGTTATAACGTTGACTCCAATGAAAATCAACCTATTTTATTAGCATCTGTAAAACAGATTAATGCAAAAGATCTAATAAACTTTAAAGCTTCATACAAACTTAATAATAGATCTCAACAGAGGAACGTACCAGATACAAGTGATAAAGGATTAGATACCTATGACTTATATCATGCACTAGAATCAAGACTATGTGAGACAAATGAAGACTGTGAAGAGAATGCAGAAGCGATACTTGATATGATTAAAGATGATAATGGTTCTAGAGCTGCTACAGATCTTATGGACTTTTGTTTAAGGGTTTTGTTTTATTATAGGAATTTTAAAAAATTTAAACCAGGTCTGGAAACTGAGATTAGAAATACACTTAATAATAAAATTAACGCAACACAAAAGGAAGTAAAAAATAATCCACGTTTTAATGAAAAAGCTTGAGAGCAAGTTCTTGATGTAAAAAATAAGGTAGGTGTAATAGTAAATGACTTTTTTGCAAAATCAAAGAAATTTGCAAAAAATTCTCGTAGAAATGCAATTAATACTGCTGCTGCTACTGCGTTTGTAGCTACTAGTGCTTTTGGATGAGAGCCAGTTCATGATGTTTCACTGTGAGTAGAGTGAGAGTCACTCGCTATAACTGGAAAACTTGGTACTGATGTTTGAAATTTATATTTAAGATGAATGAGTGATTTTGAAGAAGAACATGGTGTTTCCACTGCATATGGTTTATCAAATGAGAGAGCTTGAGTTGTGCTTTGAGGATGATTTTCAAAGGGGAAAGAATGAGAACAAGTAGCTTGAAAGCTTGCATTACATCTCAATGTTTTTGATAATGTTTACGTAAAAGGGGAAGTTTGATGTAAAAAATTTACTCCTGAGTTAGAGGCATATGCATCATCAAAAGAGTGTCAACAGCTATTAGGTGCTTGAATCAATATATTTGAGAACTTAAATATTGAGGGGTCATATGGTGAGAGTAAATTAAAAGTAGATTGATACGATCCAGAAACTCGTAAAATATGGAAGGCTGGAGCGATCTATGATCTTCCAAACGATGTTTATATAGCACCAACGTTTGAACATGTAAGTGGAGATGATTTCAATAAAAGTAGTAATGCTGTTATGTTGAATATTGGTTTCAAGTTTGGTTCTTGATCAAAGGGGGCTAGTCTTCCATCAGACTTTGCAGAAAGACAATCAGCGAATAATGTACTGGGGTATGGTGCTTCTTATGATAGTAGTATGGCGCAAGAAAAGAAAGAGACGCAAGAAGCTCTTCCAGAGGCAACTTATACTGCTTCAGGTGTTACTGTTATTTCTGGTGATGGTACGAATAATATTGAGGTAAGTACTCTTTCAGGTACAAATCTCACATATACTCTTACGCCACCACCTTGATATACAGTTTCTGTTCCAAGTCTGTTATTTGTCGTTGACTATGATGCTCCACCGAATAATACTGAGACTCAGCAGTATACAATTACGAGAACGAGTGATTGAAAATCTCAAGTAAAAAATGTTACTGCTACTTGGAATTAGAATATATAAAATAATAGGGTACTTAGGATATAATCTTAGGTATCTTTTTTTGTTGTATGAGAGTAATAATTATGCTATTATTATGGAGAGCATATTCGTAAAAGAAAGGAATGAACATAGACACGCGAAAATTTTCGGAGAATAAAGAAGAAAGAGAAAATACTCCTCTCACGCAAGAGGATTTTTTTCAGTTTGAGAGGAAGCAAGAAAGAATATGTGAAATCAAACAGGAATGAAATAGGGAGATTCTATTCTCTCAAATAGAATCATACAATATGATTCAAGAGTTTACCCTCTGAAAAGTGGAGTATTGTAGTAGAGAGGGTATAGAATACATAGTAAAGTCATGAGATAGTCTCACAAAAATTTGCCAAGAATATTATGGGAATATGCAAGTAGCCTATGATATTATGGAGATGTATTGAGTATCTGAAGACTTATGAATATGACAAGAGTTATTTCTTCCAAAACAAATCTGAGAAAGTCATTTAGATTTTCAATACCTACACTCTATAAATAGCTTATGACAAAAAGAAAATATTCAGGAAATAGCAAGAACTCAATTTAAGGAAATAAGTGAATATCTCAGCTGACTTCAAAAGATAGATTCAAATTATAATGTGTTAGAATGGTTTGAAATAGTAGAGGATAGAAGAGCACTCTACCAAAAGATACTCGATGCCAATATACTCGGAGAGTGATTTTTAAAAGAAAGCCTTAGGAACTATACGGATGACCAAATGGAATCAACAGATTATTTTGTAGATCTAGATGAAGAACTTATAAAAGAATTTATAAAACAGAAATGAAAAATAAAGGAGACGTTGCAAGAAAATGATAGGAGTATCGAGCTTGATACTACATATATTTTTTTGGTATCAAAAACTGAAGAATACAAAAACAAAGTAAAAGAAATGGTTGTACACAGAGGTATAAATAAAAAACAAATAGAAGATTTTTCTTATAGTGAGAACTTTAAACAAGAATATTATGAAAGCCTAGCACACTTCTATGAGTCACTCCTACAAGACTATAGAGAGAGTCTTTTTGCTGATGAAATGGTAGATGATAGGTTTATAAGTAACCTTTCAAAGTTTATAGAAAGGTTTGAGAGTTCTGATGATTCTGGAAGCGTATCAGACTTTGTTGCATTTGTATGGGAGAGTTTTCATATACTCAGAAATGGGAGCCAAAAAACTATTGAGCTCTTATGAAGTTTACTCAAGATAGTGAATCATACGACTCTCTATCATCCATCATCAGATAAAAAATGATATATAGAGAAGAGCTTTCCTTTCTTTGATGAAGGAGAAATAGATCTATGATCTCCTGTCAATACTTTTGCAAGTGCACTACTTGATGTAGCCGTTGATCTCTGAGTGGTAATAAGTAAAATAGTACTTCAGCCGGAGGAAATAATCAAGGACTTAAAATCAGCTACTATGTTCTTGAAATATATGACTGATGAGTGAGCTATAACTCTTATAAGGAAATGGAAGAATGAATATATGGATTTTTTTGAAAATGATATGGAGGAAGCAAGTACTCTTACTCTATATTCTCTTTTCTATCTATGAGTATTATTTTGATTATGAAGGAAAGTTGAGATGCCTTCGAATGCGATAAGTTATACTATTGAAAAAAGTGGTCAATGAGTAGGGAAGCTAAGGTATTATAGATATGAAAAAGACCTCATAAAAAAACAAGATATCCTCGAGAAGAATTTTAATAAACAGATGCCAGTATTACGTGATAAAATTGATAGAGTACATAAGGTATGAAATGAGCAGTTAGGTTTACTCAAGAAGGAAGAAAAAATATATAAAGAAAGGTATGATAGTCTTATGAGTTCATATGAGACTATTATTAAGGATTGGAATACAAAATGAAATAATACTTTATATGAGACGATCATATCAAGATTATCTCAGAAAAAGATGTCACAATACTTTGAAGATCGTAAATATGATATACAAAGGAGTGCACTAAAAAGTGACCTTACAAATATGAAATTGGAAACATATGAGTTTATTGTCAATTTGGATAAAATACATCCTAAAATATTGAAAAAATCCATGACAGATATTTCTTCAAAGGATGCAGGAAATAAAGCATTAGCAGATTTCTTAGAAGGGGGAATTGATTTTTATAACCATTCGACTCTTTCAAACATGCGTTCTACTCAAGTCATAGAAAAAATAACTCTTGTTAGGAATCAGCTAGAAACGATACAAAAATTACAAAATAAGTCCACGAAATATGTTACAGGGGGAATATATAACAAGCTTACAAAAAATGAGAAGCATATATCAAAAGAAAAACAACAAGAGGTTTTGTTTAATGAGTTGAGGCTTTCTTTTGAGGAATGGAAAGGGAAAGTTCTTAAGTCTAGGTTATTACAGAGAGAATTGTCTGATATAAGTATTGAGGGGGTTTGGGAGGAGGTGCTCTCATACCATAAACTTTCTTCTCAGAGGTTGGATTATGGAGGTTTTTTATTGAAGCATAATAAAAAAGACTTTATTCAAAGGTTTGTAACGGGTATGGAGACATCGAAGCAGTGAGTAGAAGAGACGTCAAGAATTTGATGAAGTATGAATACTTTCCTCATTTGAATGTGAATTTTATGACTCAGACTTGATAATCACTATGTATGAGAGTATAACAGGGATAACCTACTTCAGAAATTTGATAATATATGAAAAGTATGAGATAATAGTGCTATACAAAAGGTATTAAGTAAGGAATTTAAAGAAATAGAAGAAAAGGGGATTATAGATGAGAGTAAGATTCAAGATTACCTGTTTTCGCAAATAAAGAATTTTGTAGAAGCGAATAAGATTCGCTTGTTTGATATGGGTAAGATAGAGTATATTTTGAGTGTTTGAAGTGAGAGTATAGATGATGGATATAGGAAAGAGAATAGAACGGAAGTGCAGATAGCTGCGAATATAGAGAGCGCTACTATAGAGTATTTGGATATTAAGTTCGGTTGAGTGAGGTTGAAGGAGAATCTACAAGATGAAAATTGAGAGTTAGAGTTTAGGAGTTTAACGGATGCTATACAGTATAAAGCTTATAATGTACCGATTAATAAAGATCAAAGAAAAGAATTAGAGGGATCAAGAAAAAGATAATAAAATTATTTATTTAAAAAGTATTATGGTCAATGAGATACTAAATACAGAAAACAATATACCAAAGACACAAGCATTATTGAATGAGAATATAGATTCTCTCATTTCTAAAGCGAAGAAAAATATAATTTCTGTACAAGGAGAGTGAGAAAACAATACTTATATTGAAAAACTGAAAAATGCTCATTATTTTTATGCTGGAAAATATGAGAATAAACTGTTATTTTGATCCTCTTGGAAAAAAGATAGTAAAGATTTATGATACTATGATATAGATTGAAATTTATTCTTAAACGCAGGACATATAAAAACATTAGAAACTGAAGATTTAGACTATAAAGAAGCATTACCATTATTTTGAATTACAGAGTTAGAGAATTGAGATTTTGTAATAAATAAAGAAAAAAGAGTAATACAAAAAGAGGATAAAGAGTATTTTGAAACTATAATAGAAATCCAAAGATTAAATGCTATATCAATGATTGAGAATAGTACGACTTCTGATACATATAATATTCCTATTTTTAAAAATGAGGAAATGGTTCCAAGTAATAAAGAATTTCTGGACTATATAAAAAAAGATTTTCGTTTAGAGAAACTCTATAATAGTAATTCTATTCTCGCTTTAAAAACAATAAAGAGAGGGCAAAAAATATATATGAAGAAACGCTATGATTTTATAAATACTTCTTTACGATTAAATAAATATAAAGTATATACTTTCTCTAAACTCGCTATAGATGTAGATAGGTGATATATCCCAGATGAAAAAGTTTTCAAGAGCATTCTGCAAAAAATAAATAATTATTATGTAGATCTATCAACGAAAGATTTTAAAAAATATGGCCATATAGTTGATATGAAAGACATTGAATTAGCGAGAAAAAGAGGGTGGATACGTAAAGATGTGTATAATCAGGTGAAAGTAAATATTGAGAGTAGAAAGAAATAGAAGAAAAGCGAGGGTATAGATGAGAGTAAGATTCAAGATTACCTGTTTTCGCAAATAAAGAATTTTGTAGAAGCGAATAAGATTCGTTTGTTTGATATGGGGAAAGTAGAGTATATTTTGAGTGTTTGAAGTGAGAGTATAGATGATGGATATAGGAAAGAGAATAGAACGGAAGTGCAGATAGCTGCGAATATAGAGAGGGCAACTATAGAGTATTTGGATATTAAGTTCGGTTGAGTGAGGTTGAAGGAGAATCTACAAGATGAAAATTGAGAGTTAGAGTTTAGGAGTTTGACGGATGCTATAGAATTTAGAAAAGGTACTCCTATTAATAAAGAGCAAAGAGAAGAATTAGAGAAATTACCTTTAAGGGAAAAATAATAATTTAAGTTTATGCTATGAATATTAACGTAAGTAAAGAAAATATAGAAAGTAATAATATCTTGTCTCTATCAAAAGAGTATCAAAGTGAGTTGATACAAGAAAAAGTAGAAGCAGGGAGGGTAAATATTATCAATAGTGAGATACAAAGATATGGGGAGGATAAAGAATATATAGAATCTTTGAAAAAGAGATATTTTTTCTATGCTTGAGTATACAACGGTAGAGCAATGATATGAGTTGCAAAAAATGAAAATAAGCCTGTTTATTCATACTATTATGAAAATTGAGAGGGTTTTTTATGAGTATCAAGAGTAAAAGACAATAAAACTGAACATATAGATTATAGACAGGCTTTAGAGTTATTATGAATAACAGAATTATCAAATTGAAATTTTGTAATAGAGAAAGAAAAAAAGGTAATAGAAAAAGAAGATAAGGAGTATTTTGAAATTATAATAGAAATTGAAAAGCTGAATACGGTATCTGCAATAGATAATTATATAAATCTTGATGAATACAATATACCGTTTACTGATGAAGAACTGAAAGATGTAGGTACTGTTTCTAATAATGAAAATTTTTTAAAGTTTTTGGAACAAAAGTGATCTTATTACAGGAAAAGATTTGATGAAAATCCAGCTGTCATATTGAAAATGATGAAAGGATGGAAAAATCAGATAATAAATGAGTATCCAAAACTTACAAGAATTAGTTTATGAGTAGATAAATATAAAGTAATGACCTTCTCAAAATTTGCCGTAGATGTAGATAGATGATATATACCAGATGAGAAAATTTTGAAGGAGATAACAGATAAAATAAATAACTATTATGTAGACCTCTCAAAAAAAGAATTTGCAAGGTATGGATATATAGTTGATATGAAAGATATAGAATTAGCGAGAAAAAGAGGTTGGATACGTGAAGATGTATATAATCAGGTGAAAGTAAATATTGAGAGTAGAAAGAAATAGAGGAGAAGGGGATTATAGATGAGAGTAAGATTCAAGACTTTTTTCTAGGTCCATAGATACCCCTTGAGGGTAGAAGGGCTGGGGGATGGGTTTTTCCTTACATAAATATAAAAAATTAACCTTGAAGGTTATTAAAACTAAAAAAGAACGAGATTACCTCGTTCTTTTTTACTATCTTATTTATTCCTATATATTGTTATATTCTTTGCATTATGAATACTGATGTTATCTCAATTGAGAGGTATTGGTGTTCAAGGGCTATTTGGATTATTGATAAAACTAGGTGATCACATTGCTTTCATTGTCCACTGATCTCGTGTGAATTTTAGTGTTATATATCTATTCCCTTGTTCACGTTGAGGTGACCCTGAAATAACTCCATCTCTAGCTAATTTAATTAGCTGTCCCCTTGAGTATACAAGTTTATTACTTCCGTTTTTTATATATATTATATCACTTCCTCCTTGTGATATTCCATCTGTACTAAATTGAATTGCAAAGCTATCTCACAGTTCAAGTCCAGCAAGATTAATCTCTCATCCTGACGTTGATAGTTGTTGTTGAACTGCTTGATACTCATTTCCAAGATTATTTACAATACACTGATCACCAATTCTATCTTCATTCGTTCAACATTGACGTTCTTCCTCCTCACACGTTTCGTGGAAATAACTACTATCTCCAGTAAATTCTCAATTATCACAAACTCTTTTTATTTTACTACACTCAGAACCAAAAGGAACCGATGAAGCATTGTAAAAGTACTTTTCACCTCCATGTGCTATACCATATCCACAGCTAGCAGGTTCTATAATAGTTTCATCATCATCTCCTTCATCATCATCAGTAGGAGTTGGATCGGTAGTAGGTGGAAGAGGGTCAGAAACAGGAGGATTTGGTTCAGGATCACTTGGAGCTGGTTCACTTTGTTCTGGTTGCTCTGGAGTTGTATTATCTTCTTCTATAATTCCAGCTATAAGTCCATCATCTCACCTCTCATATGAAATTGACCCATCAAGTGTAAGAGCTTGTCCTCTGGTTTCAATAGTAGTTCCATCACCAAGACGGTTTCAGAAAAATATTACTACTTGCTTGAGCCTTCCAAGCTTGATCTTTGATCCATCAGTTTTGGTAAACTCAGTATCTTGAGTAAGTATCAGATTATCAGTATCTTTCCAGTTGTTTTCTAGAAATGCTACTTGAGTATCTTCAGCATTTGCTTGTGTGAAGATATTGAAGAGGGAAGAAACCACATCATTTTCGTTATATTCTATCTTTAAGAAATCAGCATTTTGGAACGTATCATTCAGTGTAAGAGATACTTCGAAACCAATACCATTGGAAGTGAAGCTTTGAATTGCAGGGATAATAGTATTTGAAATCGTTCCTATCTCACGGATTACTTCATCCTCGACTCTTTCTATAATAGTGTCTTTTGCTTTGGTATCACTTGATGTATTCCCAGTACTTCCTTCAATAGTGATTCACACGCTCGCACCATCTGACTCTATAGTCGATTGATCATCAGTACCATTGGTATTTGGGATGAGGTTTTTTTCTACGCTATCATCTTCTACTTGATCTTTTAGTGTATCAGTGTCAGTAGCACTGGTTACTTTTGCAATTTCTATCTTTCACTTTTGAACCGTTACATTGGTGTTACTTGTTGTTTTGTTTACTCAGAAGATCGTTCACCTTACCGCCGCTGTTGAATCTGTTGTGTATATTTCAAATCCTGAATCCTGGTCTAGGTTGGTTGCTTTGTTCCAAAGTGTTCCTCCTCCCAGAACGAGTTTTACTTTGGTAGCAAGATTGTCTTCTTGGACGAAATCAAGTTGAGAGAGAATCAGTCTTGATTCTGTAGTACTATCTCAAAGAATTGATTTACTTCCATCTGAGAAATATATGTCTGCTGTTTCTCAAGCTGGTACTACTATTTCATCTCCAGCTACAAGCTCAGTAGATGAGATATTTACAGTACTTCCATTAATAGTTACGTTTCCAGAATAGTCTCAGATTTTTGCAGTCAGTAATCTTTCATCACCGTTATATGGAAGATACATACCTTCATCAAATACAAAGTTTGGACCGTTGTATTCTCTGATAAGATTGAAAGGTCATACCTTGGCAGTATAGTTTCCTCTTACAAATGCTCTTGAAGTGTTGTTTTCTTTGAATACTCAAGCGATTTCAAATTGGTTGGCTACTTTCGCATAGTTCATAATAGTATTGTTTTGTTCTTTTGTTTTTCCGTATGCATAGTATTGGTTGGTAGCTGGATCGAGTGGTACTACTTGGAGATATTTTTTTGGGATGGTATCTTCTGTGATGAACCCATGAACTCAAAAGGTTTCATTATCGTCATATGAATGGGCATATGATGCATCCGCTTTGAAGAAGTTATTATTTCCACCAGGAAGGGGGAGAGAATTACTTTCATTTGCATACTCTGTGAGTGCATTATTGATCGTTTCTATATCAGAAACTATTTTTGCATTTACAGTTCTTTCTTGATAGTTGTTATTTGCATTGAGTCAAATAACAGCAAGAAGTACTATAATAGAGAGAGTAATAACAATCTCTACAAACGAAAAAGCTCTTTTATTGGACTTCATAACGGTAAGAATTAGTATGTAAAAAAGAGGAATTTTAAAAAATAAATTTTTATTTTTTAAGAAAATTCAAGATCATCATTTATTATATAAAAAATATGGCATTTCAGAAATAAATTTGCACTCAGTAGCAGTTTTTGAATTGACAAGGTAATTTTGAACTTTCTTATATATGGTTAGATTTAATAATCAAAATAATTCCCCTTACTTTCGTATGAAAGGTAAGGGGATAGGGGGGATGGATTATAATTTTATTTCTTTATTATATCCTTTATACTTTCTTTTTTAAATATTGGAGCAGTTTCTTTTCCAAGGCTTTTGAGATCTGTTTTTCTGAATCTATGTTTGAGAGTTTCGAGTCTAATTTCTTTTATTTTTGCCATAGTCTCCTTGAACGTATCAAATTTATTAGTCAATCCAGCATAGACCACTCATAGGGAATACTTACTACATGCTTTTGCCTGTTTATGACCATGTCTTTTCATAAGTCTTAAACTCTTACAGTTTTTTGAAAGTGTTTTACTTTCTATAATGACAAGATTCTTTAAACTTACCGGATCTGATTTCTTATCTCTCAGGTTATTGGTTTGTATATCAAAGTCTATAGTAAGTCTTTCTTCTCAAGATTTACTTACTAATGTTATTCTTTTATATTTCGTATTAATTGCTGGTGTAATTTCTGGTATTTTCTTCGCTTCATATACACTTTGCCATACTCATTCAAAGAATCTTTTTTTTCCTTTTGTCATTCTACCATGTTCTTCCACAGGGAATTGGTACCTAAATTTTCTGGTAATACCGTTTTCTTTTTGTTTGTATTCAAAGAAAGCTAGTTTCGCATCTTCATAAAGCCTTGTTCTAATTTTTGTTCTAGAGATTTGTTTGTCTTGATGTTGATTATAGAAAAAGTAGTCTGGGGTATCCATATAGATATTATCATAAGAGAAAACTCTATTTCCAGCTATTTCTAATACTTGAAAGTCTTTTTCTAGAAATTTTAGCATTTCTATGAATTCTTCATTGTTTAATAAAAATTTTGTATCTATTCTTTTTAGGTAGCTCGCTCTTGCATTTAACTCAGTGAGAGTCATAGGGGCGAAATTTTTTAGGTTTTTGCTAAAGTCACTTTTGCTCATATTTCCTTTTTGTTTTTATGTAAATAAAGTTTTTGTTTGTTTTGAGACTCCTTTCCTTTGAATCTAATAAAATTTTATCATAAATATTTCTTTGAGTCAAAAATATTGATTCTTTTTTTATGCAAACCTTATTATAACTAAGTATCATAGAGAAGCAATGATAGCCGACATAGGGAGGGTAACGATCCAAGCAAGGGCAATTGATTTTATCATTCACTTTTCTATGTAGTCTTTGGTTTTTCACTTAAGTCTTTTTCTGTATTCTTTTAAAAATCATATTCAAAATATTCATCCGATAGCTATATGAGTTGAACTTACTGGCAGTCAAAGTGCAGATGCTATTATTACTGTGATGGCAGCAGCAAGTGCTACTGAAAATGCACTGGTTTGATTGAGTTTTGTAATTTCATTTCATACTGTTTGTATAAGTCTTGCTCAAAAGACTGCCAGTCAGAGAGCGAGTCAAATAGCTCCAATTCACATAATCCAGAATGGGATTCCACTACTCTTTGCAGATATTGCCCCTGATTGTATGATATCGTTTATTGCGGCGAGTGGTCAGATAGCGTTTGCTACATCATTTGCACCGTGAGCAAAACTCAAAAGTCCTACGGCAAATATAAGAGGGACATTAAAGAGGTGATTAATAAATTTTTTTCAGTTTTTAAAAATAGCACTTTTTTTTCTATACTGATACATCATAATAGCATATATAATCAGTCAGAAGTCGACTCATATTACCACGGCAGTTTGAGGATAGACATGATAGATCTTTTTTAATCATTTTAGCATAAGGTAGGCACAAAAAACACATGACATGATTCATACAAATACTGGTACCCATTTCTTTGCGGCTTCTCATCTTTCATCACGAGTAAGAATAGTTTTTCTTATTGCGAGCATAAATATAACAGCGATTATTCATCACATCAGAGGTGATACTACCCAAGATAGTACGATGGATCATATTTTTTCCCATGTTACTATTGCAAAACCAGCAGCAGTAATTCAGGCTCATATAAGTGCTCCAATAACTGAATGCGTAGCAGAGACTGGTGCTCTAAAGAATGTCGCAAGATTAATCCATAGAGATGCTCATACAAGGGTTGCCATCATAATACTTAAGAAAACTTTTGGATCTTCTATAAGGTCTGCTTTTATAATTCATCATTTAATAGTATCAACTACATCTCATCAAGCGATGAGGGCTCCACTTGCTTCTGCTATAATAGCTAATGTGATAGCTCATGCGAGTGTGAGTGCTTTTGATCATACTGCAGGTCACATATTATTTGCTATATCATTCGCTCATATATTCATTGCCATGTAGAGACCAAGGATGGCTCAAATGAGCAAGAATAAACTTGCATTTCATCATTGAAAAAAATATACCCATGTGATACAGAGTATAATTGATACTGATAGAATCTCATATTTTAGGTTTCTTTTTTTCTTGAAAAAATTCATCATAATAAGTAAAAAATAAATGTTAAATATTTAGTATTGTAACATGTATCTTTTATTTATGCAAAAACTTTATGCTTTGGTGCGGATAAAACTCTTGATGGTTTATAATATTTCTTCTACTGCATTTTTTTCAGCTTTTTCTAGGTAGCTTCTAGATATATCTATTTCTGCTTCATCTACCCATAAGAGTCAAAGTTCTTTTTTATGGTTCTTTAGTAATAGTACATCGCTATCAAAAAATACTCATTTGTTTATTCTTTTTTTGATACTGCCTATAGAAAACATATTTTTTATTTCTTTTATTTTGTGTCACTTAATTTCTCCCTTCTTTGATTTCCCTTTAGGAAAAACAATATTTTGATAGCTATCATTGAGTAAATATTGTGTTCTCTTTTTTATATTTTCTGCTGTGAGTCCTTGTTCGAATATTTTTATCCAATATTTCTCAGTAGAAATATATCAATCATATACAGTATTTGGTAATTTTTCAAGAACGGAAATATTATTTTTCATTATATTTACAATAGAGTTCATTGTTTTTTGCGGCTCTGAGGTATTTTCTATAGGAGGAGTATGAAAAAGGAGATGAAAAATATTTTTTATCTCCTGTAATTTCCTAGAAAATATATTTCCATTTTCTGGGCTTGATTTTTCTATTGTATTATTATATATTTCCATTTTATTTGAACTTTTCTTATACTTTTTCTATTTCTTCTTCTATTGTTCTGAGACCATCGAAAAAATGATCGAGATTGAGTCATGATTTTCTGAGATCCTTATATGCTTGAAGCTTTTTTAATAGGTCTTCAGAGAGAGTATCTTCTTGTTTGAGGACATCACTTCAGAACATTTTATGGAAATACTCAGCATTTTTATATTGATGGTTTCCTGCACTTCCTTTCAGAGGTACGATAAGAGAATGTATACCAAATATATTGAGTTCCCATAGGCTAGTTGCTCATGCTCTGGTAATTGCTATATCAGTATTTTTGAGTATCTTCCCAAGCCTTTTTTGAGTGAGGAAATCATGTACTATTGTATTTGGGAATTTTTTAAATCCTTCTCTAAAGTGTCCATTTTTTTCTCATAGTATTATTTGAAAGTTTATTTCACTTAGCTCAGGGAGTATTTTAAGAAGGGCAGTAAAGATAGCAGTAGATCACTGGCTTCATCCCATTACCATAACGGTAAGTCTTTCATTTTCACTGACCTCGAGGCTGGTGAGGTAATCAATTATTTCTGGGTTGAGTATTTGTCCAGAGAGTACATGCTTTTTATCATTTATTTTTTTATTAGGGAAGGTATAGAAAACTTTTGTTGCGAGTTTTCCTATAAGATTATTTGAGATTCCTCATACAGTATCTGATTCATGCACATAGATTTTTTTCCCTAGAAGTGTAGCTGCGATGCAGAGGGGCAGTGATACATATCCTCATTTAGAAAATACAATATCTATTTTATATTTTATGATATAGTAAATTCCATATACGATTCCGGTTAGATTTTTCAGAGGTTCGTAAAGATTTCTGATATCAAAATATCTTCTTATTTTTCCGGCTGGAAGTGAGAGAAATTTGATCTTATATTTTCTAGTAATTTCTTCTTCTAGAGATTCCTCTTCTCAGACCCATATAAATTTATATTTCGGAAGATTGGTGACTTCTGATTTATTATCTCTGAGATAGTTATAGAGAGCGAGTAGAGGGAAAATATGTCATCCGGTTGATCCTCCTGTCAATGCAATATTTTTAATCTTTTCCATGGGGCTATAGTTTTATATATGATAATGTTCTGATTATAAACTGATTTAATATTTTTACAAGTTTGCTTTTTGATAATATTTTGAATGCTATGAAGCTTCAAAGTATTCATATAAGAGTTCACGCTACTATATCAAATGGCCAGTGTACTCATGCAATCACTCTTGATATGTTCATAAGTACGACAAAAGGTAGGAATATATATCCTATTTTTTTATAATGTGCCAGAAAAAGTCAGGTGAGAAACGCTACGCTCACGGTGGCATGATCTGAGGGAAAACTTGCATCGGGTATATGCTTGAGAAGAAGTTTTCCAGTTCAGACTAACACAGTTTCTGGTCTTTCAATTAAAATAACTTGTTGTATTCACAGGGAGATAAGAAGTGCTATGGTCGTTCCATAAAAAATGAATAATAGGTTTGACTTTAATGCTTCTTCGTATTTTTTTTGTTTTTTATAGGTAGTATATATCCATGCTCAGAGGAGGAAAACAGGGAGAAAAAATATAGGAGAGTCTACAAATATATATACCATATTCTCAAAGAACACATGTTCTGATAGGGAGTTTAGGTATACAAGTGTATTTTTATTTATTTCATTGATCATTATTGCTGTTTTTAAAGGGGTATAATTATTTTCATTATATTAAAATTTTGAATTTATGCAAAAAATGATATAATGGCTTCCATATTGTAAAATTTTACTATTTAATATTTTTAAAAATTATGCATAATATACTTTTGGGTGAAGAGTTCTGACATCTATTTCCTGATGATCACAAGTATCTAACTTTTTTAAAGAAAGTATTTAGGCATGAATTTAGAAAGAATTGATTTAGAAGAATTTCTACCGCAATGAAGTATAATAAGGTTTTGAGAGAAAATTCAGAACTTGGTATTATGAAAGCATATATAGATAACAATGTAGTAGAGGAAATTCAACCAGTATATTTCTATTATATGTCTCGTTTTTTTCCAGCTGGAAGTGAGGAGATTAGAATTTGAGCGGAGATATTATGAGAGAACGACCCTATTTTGGATGCTATTTTGATTTATATAACTTATTGAGTACTTATTAAAGTATGATTATGAGAGGAATTTTCAATTAGAATAAACTCAAGTGGTGTTGAAAAAGAAAGATGAAAATATAGAGAGGAGTTGTTTAATTTTTATTCTGATAAGAAACATCTTTTAACCCAGGAATCTCTTGAATTATTGGATGCCAATCCTATGCAGATTCTTTCTTCTGAGGATGAAGATGAGCAAATATTGTCAAAGAATGCTCCAAATATGACAAAATTTTTAAAAAAAGATTCAAAGGCTCACTATGCTAAATTCAAGGAATATTTAGATTTATTAGAAGTTCCGTATACAGAAGATAATACTCTTATCGCATCAAATGAATATGCTACTCATAGTATTTGGGAATTTAGACATAGTGAAAGTAATGAGCTTATTTCTTCGGGGTTTAGATATAATACTCTATGAACCCAACTATGATCTCCAAAAGAGGTTCCTGCTGTTTGATTTCATACCAAAGTTGAATATGTTATATCACTTCTGAGAGAGAAGGATATCAAAATAAAGAACAAAGATTCTATAGATTTATTCTTTGTACAGTTGTGAGACGATGCGAAAAAAGTCGTATTACCTATTTCTTTAAAAGCAAGAGAATCTGGGATCAATACGGTAGTATCTCTTTGAACTCCTTCTATGAAAGAGCAGATCTTGAAAGCAAATAGGTCGTGAGCGAAGTATATAGTGATCGTCTGATTTATGGAGGCAAAGAACTGAATATTTCAGGTAAGGAATGTAGAGGCAGGTACGCAAGAGGAGATTAAGAAAGAAGAACTTATTGATTATATCATTGATAAGATTGGAAAGGATTCACTTGATTTCTATTGTCCAGCAAGAGATTTACTCACAGAATAAAATAGAGACTCCTAGTAAGGAGTCTCTATTTTTAGATTATTCATATATTTGATTGATGTCATTTTATCCACTCTTCTTTGGTAGTTTTCTTCCTTTTCATTCTTTGGTGTTTTGCTTCATTGAAACTTTGTAGTGAGTAATAGGTCTACATATTCTTTGAAGTTATCAAATAATCATTCTCTTGCTCAAAAGCATGCTACATTAAAATTATTGTGTGCAGCGGCCATTTTAGCTACAAATGGATGATGAATGAGGGTAGGTATGATTCCATTTACTTTTCCTGCCGCAATATTCATTCATTGTCCCGTTCCACATATGAGAAATCATATAGAATTTTTTACTTTGAGAACTTCAAAACATACTTCTCTTGCAATGTCAGGAAAATCAACAGACTTAGTGGTATCGACTCACTTGTTTATAGCTTTAATTTGAGGATATTCTTCCTCTAAATATTCTATGAGTTGTTTTTTAGCATCAACTCATCAGTGATCAGATCATATAAATATAGTGTTTATCATACTTTTGTCATATAAATAATAATTAAATATATAGTAAATTTTTTATATTATAAGTCAACTTGTTTTTATTCTTATTATTGACTTAATATTATTAGTTTATATAAATAATTCTGTTCACTTATATGTATTTGTTATAAGTCAGTTCATTGTGATAACCTCAATTTTTAGATACTATTATGTCAGACAAAAATAAATTAAAAGAAAGCGAAAAGTATTTTTTGCAAGCGACCCAGAGAGCTGCCATTGCAGCCTATCCTTGGATTGGTAAGAAGCAGAAAGAAACTGCTGATGAAGCGACCGTTCTTGCTCTACGAAACTCTCTAGCTCAACTTCCAAGTAGAGCAAGAGTGATTATCGGCGAAGGAGAAAAGGATAAAGCGCCTATGCTCTATATTGGTGAAAACTTAGGTCTTGGGAAGAAACGTACTATAGATATAGCAGTTGATCCTCTCGAATGTACTACAGAGTGTTCAAAGGGGGAGATCGGTTCTTTTTCTACCGTTGCTATCGCAGGAGTAGATGATGTTTTATCCGTTCCAGGTGCGTATTATATGGACAAGATAGTTACTTCCAATTCATGCGATGTGAGCCTTGATTATTCGGTCACTAAGAATATTAGAAATATAGCATTTGCATATAACTGCAAACTTTCTGATCTTCGTATTACTGTTATGGACAGACCAAGAAATCAGAACTTAATTGATGAACTTAATAAAAAAGGAGTTCAGGTTCGTCTGGTAGATGGCGGAAGTATTGAAGAAGCTATAAAATGTGTTCTTGGTGGTCCGAACCAACATGCCTATATGGGTATATGTGGTGGTCCAGAAGGCATTATTGCTGCTTCGGTACTCAAAGGTCTTGGAGGTCAAATAGTGGGGAAGTTGAAGTTTTGTCTCTATGATAAGTCATCTGGAGAAGCTATCGATCTTCCTAAAGAGCGTGAAAAGGCTCTTTCAGAAGGAATTGATCCTGATATTGAATATCGTACTGATGATTTTATAAAAGGAGATACTATTTTCTTTGCTTCTGGTATTACTTCTTCTTCACTCCGACCGGGAGTACGAAAAAAAGATGGAAGGAATCAGTCAGGAGAACTCAATGGTTTAACTCACTTTATTGTCTACAGTTTAGTCGTATCAAGTTTTGGAGATAGCATTCGTATTATTAAGAATAGCTATTCTTTCAAGAATTGATGGTATTTGAAAATCCTCTTATTATACAATAAGAGGATTTTTTTATGCGCATATATTTTAAAAATTTCAAATTTTTGACAATTTTTTTTAAGAATGCTACTATTATGTTATATATTATATACTAACAAAATATTATGGGAAATGAAAGTAAAATAGATTATACTCTTATGAATCGTTTTGGAGTAAATCAGGTTCAATCGGTTGCTTCTACTTTGACTCAGATGGAAGATTTTATCGAACAACAAAAGCTTTCACCTGGTTATGACAAGGATATAGTACAGTTATTAAATATTTTTTCTGTTTCTGAAAATGGAAGATTAGGTAAGTTTATAGCAAATCATGAAGAAGTTAATTCTGATCAACTGAAAACACTAGTTCAAAATAGAGGTATTATCAATGTAATAAATAATCAGCTAGAAAAAGATGGGGTTGAAAAAAATATTTGAGAGGTAGTAAAAAATTTTTTAGAAGAAAAACAAAATGCAGGTTTGATAGAGTTAGATAAATTAGAAAATGAGTTTGGTGAGGGCTTTGTTCATACACTACAGGCTCTTGAAAAATTTGTAATATCAACACCTTCATATCATTCAGACTCTAGGTATAACAAAAATCTTAAGTGAGTATTAAACTTATTTGATTCTTCTGAGAATGGTATGTTAGATAAATTTATAAAAAGTCATGAAGAATTTGATGGAGAGGAACTGAGAAATTTAGTTGAAAATAAAGATGCATTAGAAGAAGGACAAACTTACTTTAATGGATTTAATCAAATAGATGCTGATGAATGAAGTGAGCATGTTGGTCTGAATAGAATAAATATATCTGCTCTGAAAGATTATATATCAGAGGTAGCTCAAAAAGATTTGAGAGCTGATGTAAAAGAGCATACTAAGGAAACTATTGGAGATAGTGGGTCTACTGAAAAACATCAAGCATCAGCATAAATAAAATAAGCGAGAGTAATTACTCTCGCTTATTTTATTTATATTTTTTTTCTAACATAGTTCTCACGTATAGTCCTTGAACTTGGTTACGTGCCCAATCTGTTTTCCTCAAAAATTTGAGACTTGATTGCATGCTTGGGTTACTTTTGAAACAATTAATTCTTATTAATTCACTTAGTTCTTTATATCCATACTCATCTACTAGGGTTTCTAGAATCTTTACGAGCGTCACTCCATGGAGTATATCATCATTTCTATTTTCTTGGTTCATATGTATTGAGTGATTTTTAGATAAATATTTATTGAATTCTCTATATTATAGCTTTTAATCCAAAAATGGAAAATTATTTTTTATATTTCTAAGCTAAAAGTTTTACTTGCTCTTCGGCAACTTGTACTTTTATTTTATTTTCTATATTACAATGCTTTTTCTTGAGAGATGTTAAGAGGGTAGTGATCTTTCTTTCTATTTCTTCTGTAATTGGGAGTTTGATTGCTTCTATTTTAGAATTTTTTTGAAAATTGAGACTATGAATAGGAGTATATTGGTGTTGTGGTTAAGGGGGGGGGTAGGAAAAACTTTATACATATTTGTTTTTGTAAAGAAATTAGGATATAATATAAGTCATATATTTAATATAATATAATAAATTATGGGACCACTTACTAAATTACAAAAACTACTTTGAAAAAATAATAATATTCATAAAGAAGGTGTAAATAGAGATGATTGAACAATAGATAATATTCAGAGTATATTATCTATTGATAAGAAAAAAGCTTTAGTTGAAAAATTAAATAAAGGAATTGAGTTGCAATTATTAGCATTAGAAAGATATATAGATTCAAAAAGTAACGAATATGGTGTGAGATGATATATAGAGAATGTTCAATTATATATTGATTCAGCAAAGG
>Ga0228614_1000029_pt1 | contig 99227 bp, 85 predicted proteins | sample 15DmetaG_FD_190531 | JGI IMG/M metagenome (GOLD analysis project Ga0228614, IMG submission 190531) | Seawater microbial communities from Monterey Bay, California, United States - 15D | ecosystem: Environmental > Aquatic > Marine > Coastal | place: USA: California | collected 2016-10-13
CTTTAGCTACTTCTGGTTTAAAATCAGTATCAAAATCTAATACATTATTAGGGTTAGCTTGTTTAAAGGTTGTTTTACCTAATCCTGGATGTCCCCAAACTATCTTATCTTCAGAAGTCAATTTAACTTCACTAGTTTTTGTTGTTGTTTTAGCTTTTTGTTTTTCTGCTTCTAAAAGAATAGCTTTTCTATTTCCATTTTCTTCTCCCCAATTCATTATATTGCCTGATGTTACAGACATTATTTTATTGTCTTTATTTACAAGGTATTTTTTACCTTTATGTTCAACAATTTGTGCTTCGCCTCTTTGTATAGCTAAGTTTCCAAAAATTTTATTTCTATCCTTACTGTCTTTTTTAAATACCTCAACTCCTTTTGAATTATAAATCTTATTACCTTTTACAGTGTAGGTTTGTCTTTTTTTACCTCCAGGAGTATATGTTATTGTTTCAACCTCACTAGTTTGTTGTGTTGGTTTAGAAACTACTCCAGTATCATTATTAAAACTAAATTCTTCTTGCAGCCTTTGTTTTAAATAAGCATAAGTTTGAGGAGCTTTTTCTTTAAGCTTAGCTAATCCAGTACCAAAACCATCTTTAGGAAATACTACTGATCTACCGTCAGCTTTTATTTTAGCTATGTCAGAATCAATAACATCTTTATTAGATTGTAAATCATTATCAGACATAAATGCAGCAGCACTGTTATTAGGTTGAAGCTTAGTAGCTATTCCAAAAACATTTTCATTATTCCTAATTTGTGCTTGTCCTCCTATACCTTTTCTTTGAGTATTATCTCCAAATACATATATCTTATTTGGATTAGCTTTTACATCAGCATTAGTATATCTAGATACAACTTCAACCTCATTAGTTGCTTTAGAAGCTTCTTTATTAACTCTAGTACCTATTTTAAATTGTCTAGCAATCAAAGGCATGTCTTGATTAACATCGTTATAAATAAATTTACTTATTGCTAAGTCTCCATTTACTTTTTTATTATTAATCTGTGTAAAACGCATATTAATAGTACGATTACCTAGATTTTCTAATAACTCCTCACGAGTTAAATTACTAGCTTCTTCTACTCCATTACTACTAATAGCATATGTATTAGTGTCGTTATTTCTTAAGATTATAACATCTGGATCTATTTGTATTTCATTTAAAACTGATATTGTAGTGTCTCCATTTTTTTCTGCTTTACTAAGTTTATCTTTTAAAGTAGCCATTACACTATCAACATCTTTAGCTTTATTTTTTCTCACAGGTATAGTAGCCCACGTAGTAGCACCGTTAGGTCCTACTGTAGGTATAACTTGAAAGAATTGATTTTCACTAATTTTATGATTAGGTAAAGGTATGTCTACTGTAGATGTTTCTTTAGTAGCACTGTGCTCATATTTATTAGTTTCTGCATTAAACTTTACATTATCTATACGGAGTACTAAGGTACTATTTTCACCTACTTTTCTAGCTCTAGCAATAAACCCTGTTCTTACATCATTTTTAACTTTTTTATTTATGTTTAATCTACCTTTACTTACTTGAGTTTTTATAATTACAGTTTCTCCTTTGTTTACTGCAGCTCTTAGTAATGTCATACTAACTTTACTATTACTTTTTGCAAAAGTTTTTCTGTCAGCTCTACCTAAAATAATTCTATTAGGTATTCTATCGTTTACACCATCCATAGAATCTCTTGATCCTGTACCAGGTTTTCCGTATCTGTAGTGTACTAATACATACTGATTCTTTGTTGTTCTCCAATTGTTATCTGGGTCTGGTTCTTGTAGTTCTAAATGTGCTTCTGTAATAGAGTCTCCATTTACATTTCTCCAATCTCTCATAGCTATACCTTCCGCTGTAAGGTTACCATTAATATCTGTAGGTAAAGAATTATCATGTTGTTCTACTGGACGTCCATTTTCATCATAGACAACTTTACCATCTTTAAACAGAAGATCTTTAGAAACAGTATACTCATAATAGTTTTCTTTACGTTGTTGAGGAGTATCATCAATATCTTCTGTAAATTCTATAGCTAATTGGTTTTTGCTTATATCATTTATTATTTTCTGTCTTTCTTCTGGTGACTTAGATTCTTTAATTTTTTCTATAGTCTCTTTATCTGCCTTTGAATCTTCTGCTAATTTTACAGTTGCAGGTATACTTAAAGCAGGATTAGCTTCTACTTTCTTTTCTGCTCTTTCAATTGCAGCTAATAACTCTTTATTATTATTAACCATAGCAGCTAAATAAGGATTTGCTGCATTCCCACTAGCAGCCTGAAGAATAGTTCTTGCTTCTTCTGCTACATTATCACTACCTTCAGCTACAGCTTCTAGTGCTGCTAAATCAAGAAGTTGGTTTGCTTCCTCTATATTCTTTCGATCAGCCTCTCTAGCTTTTTGATCATTAGAACTAAATTTTACAGGGTCATCTGAAATTCTATTTACAAGATCTTGATTTTCTATATAGTCTAGATAATCAGAATTAATACTCTCAGCAAGTTTATTTATCTCTTGCTTATTATCTGTGTATGCTTTATCATTTGCTAAGTCAACATTAGTAACATCTTGATTTTCTAACGCTTTACTAATTGAGCTCTCTATTTCAGCTATTACGTTTGGAGATATACCATTTTCTTTAGCCTTTTTTAATCTAGCTTTTAGAATAAGTAAATCAAAATCTTCTTTACTTAGTTGTGTCTTATCTAAAGTATTTCTTTTCTTATTATATTTTTCTAGAAGATTTTTTGACTCAATTTTTCTATTATCTAATCTTGCTAATGCAGTATTTGCACCAGTATGAGCTGCTTTAAATTTATTTTCAAGTGCCGTCTTAGCTTTTGCATCTTCAATTCCATCAAACTTATCACTCACTTCTTCTAAAGCAGCATTTGCATCTTCAGCTTGATCTTTTAACTCTTTGTGCCCTTTATCTATAGCAACTATATTTGACAAATCTACGTCTGTAACTTCTTCTGTTTTTGCTTTTGCTTCTGCTTCTGCTCTTGCTTTTGCTTTTGCTTCTTCTTCTAGTGTTAATTTATTATTAGTATAAAGAGGATCCTCAAAAGGTTCGTTAGCCCTAAGATTTTCTTCTTCTTGTGCTCTTGCTTCTTCTTCTTCTTTTGTTAAACCCCTATCACCAGGAGTACCATCACCAGGAGTACCACCAGGAGGAGTACCATCGCCAGTATTAGATTTACCTGTTAGTTTTTGTTTTTTCTTTTCTATTTCATCTTTCTGCCCTAAGAATTTATTAGCTAAATCTCCTATACCTTGAAATACAACTCCACCTAATGCACCTTGCACTATTGATTCCCAAAATTCATTGTTATCAAAGTAATCTTCCATTAGATCAGTTGGCTCTCCTGTAGCACTTGCCATAGCTTCTTTACTAAAAGCATACTGAGTACCTTCCTCAAAACCTTCAGATAGAGCTTGTGACCCATAAGATTTTAATCCAGTAAAAGCACTAGATACTTTACCACTTTTACTAGTCTTAGCAGCATTCTTAGCTAAGGGGTTACCATATATCATATCAAACTGTGCAAGATCCATAACAGCTAATGCCCAGTTTGCTTTATATACATCAGAGGCTCCTGAAGCCGCTAAAGCTTCTGCTTCCTCCACTGACTTACCACTTGCTATTAAAGTGTCTCTAATCTCATCATAAGCCTGTGTAGCTTCCATTCCTGATTCAATAGATCTAGATAAAGCTGTAGCTGAACTAGTGTTAGCAATACCTTTATACTTATTAAGTTTTTCCATTGCTCTAGCTCCTGTAGCTGTTTCCGTTAGTCCTCCCTTTATAGCTCTCTCAGCAGTTAGAATATTCTTAGCCATCTTAGGACTAGCTCCTTTCATAACGTTTAACAAACCTTTACCAGCAAGACCAGCTCCTCCCATAGATACTGCCATCATAGCAATAGTAGGACCAAACTGCTCTACAGTATTAGCCCAGAACTTAGGGTTAACTGCATCAGACCATTGTAATCCTTTGTCGTCAGAGGTAGATAGAATTTCAAAGTTTTCTGCTGCTGATTCTTTTAAATCATCTCCTGCAGTTTTCATAATATCCCACACAGTATCATTGTAGCCTCTTTCGTCTCTCCATAGAGAAGCCATATTAGCTCCTGCCCCGAGTACTTCACCTACAATATTAGCACCTAGTCTAACTACAGAGTTACCTAGTGCTGCTGCGCCTGATTGATTTAAAGCTCTTTTATCTTGTATGTCAGTAAAAGAATCAGCTTGAGTAACTACCCCAGTACCTTCAAGAGTACCTTGATAGTTAGACTTTTTAGCCCCTACTCCTAATCCTGTCTTAGGGCTTATTCCTTTTTTTAATCTATCTCCTAAACTCATATATTTGTATATAATTATTTATTAATCTTTTTTATATCTAAATGTAATCCTTGATTTTTACTGCCATGTATAAGAATACTCATACCACCAAATTCAACTCTATCCTTTTTGTAGTTTCCTTTTTCATCTTTAAAAGCTTTATTAAACTTTTTTACGCCTCCAAACTTTTCTACAAACTCAGAAATAAGTTCGTTTGTTGCTGATACGTCTACACCTTCCCCAAGTAAATGTCCACTAACTAATTGCTTATTAAATATCTCGTAATCTGCATTTAGTTTCTTTTGGTTGTTAAGACTCCTTAACATACTAGTAACGATAACATCAGACTTAAAGTTCCCAAAAACCTCAATAAATTGATTTCCAAACTCTTTATCTAAAGCTTTTCTTTCAATTGACTCTGTTGGTGAGAATTTTATATTAGTTGCTCTTCCAAATCCATCTTCGTAATTAGCTAAGTTTTCAACTTTTAATTCTTTGTCATAAGTACCTGCTGGTCCTAAGCTTCTTGTAGTTCCATCTGCTACTACTTCAGTCCTTATCATAGCTAACTTCTGTGCTAAATCAAAACTATCAGTAAATGGCTGCTTATCATACACTTGCTTTCCTACCTCGCTACCTTCTTTCTTTCCAATTTGATCGTGTATTGTAAAAGACTTTTTACCATTTGAATCTTCTTTTATTTGTATAGCATACATATCCCCTATAAACCCTGTATCTACTGCTCTTCTATTACTACTAGCTGCTAACTTGTTTAGTAAATTATCAGTATGAGGTTTGATTGCAGTTGGGTTACCACTGTGAGAAAGCTTTTGAAAGTCGTCATTGTACATTTGATTATATACTGTAACGCCTATGTCAGTAGTTATTATTCTTGCATCTTTACCTTCCCCCTCTAATTTTTGTAAAAATCCTGTCATTATATAATTACCTTGTGGATCAATACCAGTAGCACGATAAGATACTCCTACTATATTGTCTTCTGCTATCTTTTCTTTTGATATTGCTTCTGTAGAATCATTTGTAAATATTTTTATACTATGTAAATCTAGAGCAGGAGTAAATTTTAAGCCACTACCTGAAGCTCCTATACCTGCAGCATGGTAATGTTCTGTTTCTTGTAGGTTGTTTAATTTATCAGTTCTTCCAGGTGGGTCTTGTAAATTTGGAAGACCTTCTCCAGTTCTTAGTAAAGAAGTAAATGTTGCTATATCATAATTTTGATTAGCATACATGTTTTCTAAAATCTCTTCTTGCTTTTCTTGTTTAATATCTTCATACTGTCCGTTAATAGTTTTGTCAAGTAATTCTCTTATGTTTCTCATACCTTGAGTGTCATCAGACATACCTTTAGCTTTATCTCTTATTTCTTTAGCTTCTTTAAATCTAGGTTTTGCTATTTTCTTCCACTTATCTACACCTTTTAGTGCTCCTTCTACAGATCCTTCTAATTTTTTTACTTGTAACTCATTATAACTTTCTTTACCTTCGTTTTCTTCTATATATTTAGCTAGTTTTTCTTTCCTTTCTTCTACTTTAACTTGAGCTTTATCAATGTTATTTTGTGCTCTATCTTCTATACTTTGAGCTCTATTTAATGTTTGTGTTTTACCTTGGTCAGATTTAAAATAAGGTTTTATATCTATACCTTTTTCTTCAGCTAACTTTAACATTTCTTCTGGAGTTATTTCTTCACCATTTAAAACTTTCTGAGATAGCAAACTAAGCTCACCCATAGTTTTTTCTTCAGTTTCTTTATCTATAGCTTTTTTTCTATTTATAAGTCCATTTCTATTTTGTACAACTGCATCTGCTTTAGCTACCAGTTTGTCATACTCTTGTGTTAGTTCAAGCTCAGGATATTTTAATCCTGCTTTAGTTATTTCATTATTTAATTCATCTGCGGTAAGACCCATTTTTGTAGCTAGACCTTTTTTATATTCTGCTACTGAAAGTTTATCATCAAATGTTACTTTTTCTTCTCCTGTGAAGAATGGGTTATCGTCATCTGTATCTTGCATTAACTTACCAAGAGTATAATCAACCATACCCATTTCTCTCTTACTGCCACTTACCCCATAGTCATCAGATGGTAACATTTCTGTAATAGCATAAGGTTCATTATCATCAGGTAAATCATATGAATTTACAAAATTAGAAACTAAAGTTTGATCAGCATTACTTTTACCTCCTATATTTAAAATATCTTTCGATACGTCTTTACTTGATTCTAAGAGATTAGAAATATTTTCATATACATCTTTATTTTCTATTACCTCCCCATCTACTATTTGTTCTTTTTTAACTACTTGAGATTGTGTAGTAACTGTAGCACCTGATTTAAACTTAAATGTAGTATCCGTTACATTTTTAGCATTTTTATTTGCAGAGTTTCCTATATTACTTATAGTAGTCTTGGTATCAAATTGGTAATATGATTTTACAGCTCCTTCAATTGCTTTCCTTTTCATTCTTACAGCTGAGTCTCCATACACTTGCTGTGAATTAAATACATCATTGTCACCATCCATTAAATTAGAGATGTTATCAACTAGTTCATCTATAGTTCGCACTGTCTGACCATTTTTTTGAATTCCAGTAATATTGCCTGCTTCATCTGTAATTACTGTGTCAAACTCTGTTATTGTAGGTAAACTTTCTTTACCATACTTAAGAGCTCTCTCTGAGTAATTAGGTACTGTAGGTAAAGAACCAGGTGCTACGTACCTTATAAAATTACCATTTTCATCGTAAGAACTACTAGGAATATTATTTTCTAAATAATCATTATACATTTCTCCAGATACTCCAGCTTCTTTAAGAGCTGCTTTAGTTTTCTCTGTTTCTTTAAAGTTATTACCCATACCATATACTTCTCCTGTGGTAGAGAAATCAGATTGTATAGTAGACTTTATATTTCTTAATAAAGCATTACCAGCTCCAGCTCCTTGAGTAGCATAAGCATCAGTTGCTTTCTGTATAGAAGCTCTATATTCATCTTGCTTATCTCTCATTGCCTGAGAGTCTCCTTGTAGATATTCAGGTATAGCATTACTTAATGCTTGTACTTCATCGTAACCTGTAGTTATACTATCTAAAGTTTTCTCAGCTTGATTAAGGTCAGGAGTAAATTGTTTTATTCCTGATAAGTCAAGCGGTTTATTATTTAAAAATCTTGAAAATCCCATATTTTATTATTTTTTAGATTCAGGGTTATTAGATGATTTACCGCCCAAATTCATTGTAAGTAATATTTCTTCTTGCTCTTTAGGTGTTTTATTTTTAAAAGTATCAAAAATTTCTTTTATATTAGAGTCAGGATATCTAGCTTCCATTATTTTTAAATTAGCTTGGAACTCTCTATCTGAAACATCTCTGTTAGTTAAAAACTTTTCTAGTTCTATCTTATCATCAAATATTTGTGTACCTCTATTAATTAACGCTGCTTTATTTTGATCATCTGTTAGATCAGTTCTTCTTAGTTCTGCTGCATCTGCTGCTCCTAACTGATTCTTAACATTAGCTGCTTGTGCTTTTCTACTTGCCATTATACTATCCTTAGTAATACCTATCTGTGCTAAGTTCTTTTGTGCTTGTACATTTATATTAGCTAAGTTAGCTGCTTCTGCACTCGAACCTCTGTTTATGTTTCTTAGATTTGCCTTTTGTACTGCAGTTGATGCCGCTAGTTTATTATTTTCATTAGCATTATCAAACCTCATAGTAGAATCAGTTAATCTTTCTACCTCAGTTGCATTAGCATTAAACCTTTTTTTAGTAGGACTGTTAGCAGCTAGACCACTAATTGCTTGGTATAACCCTCTTGCGTTAGCTAAGTTCTTAAACTTTTTTGCATCTTTATCTGCAGTACTTGTAGTACTTGTAGTACTTGTAGTAGTTTTAGGAAGAGTAACTTCTTTTTTTTCTGTATCTGAAGATAATACTGTTTTTGTTAGATCTAATTTTGGCAATGTTTCTACTGTTGTATTATTTATTATTTCTCCGCTTTTTCCTACCCCTCCTACAACTTTTTGTGCATCTTCTTTAGCTTTACCTGTAATAATTTTATTTACGCCATCTTTTAAAAAGTCAATTGGAAAACCTCCTAATTGTAATTTACCTTCTCTTCTTTTCTTCATTGCTACATTAGCCCATAAACCTCTTTTACTTTCTTTACCATCCTTATTCACATAAGTAGTAGAATTCTTTAAATATCCTCCTTTAGCCATTTCATCTTTTGGATTACCACCGTATCCCATTTCTTTTTTTAAATTACCTCCATACCCCATTTCTTCTTGTCCTTCCATCATTTGCTCTCCTTCCATCATAGGTTCTGAACCCATAGCCATAGGTTCTGCAGCCATCTGTGCTTCTTGTTCTGCCATCATAGCAGCTTCTGCTTTAGCAGCTCGTATAGCTTTAGCTTTTTCATTAGACTTCATTAGTTTATCAAGTTCCATTTCTTTAGTACCTTGGTCTATAGAGTTATTATCTTTATATTTTTTATCCATAGCTTCAATAAGAGATTTCATTTTTTTAGGAAATACATATTTTTTACCAGGGTTAATTTGTTTAAAATTATATGCTTTTTCTTTGCCTTCTACTTCTGGACCATTTGGTCCTATAGTTCCGTCAGGGTTAATAGGTACTCCACCATTCTTATGTGATGGTCCTGAGTAATTTTTCATGCCCTCTCCTTCTAGTGATCCACCATTTTTCATAATTCCGTATGGGTTTGTATTCTTTTTTAATTTAATATCTCTTTGTTTTAACTCTTGTATACCGTTTTGTATACCTCCTACTAACTGACCTACTGCCTGTGTTCCTGTTGTTATAGCTCCTAATGGGTTAGCTGACATTGCTAATTTAGCTGCTGCTCCTTTGGCTCCTATGCCTTGTATAGCTTTACCTAAACCTTCAGAAATCATACCTCCTAAATTCATTTTAGTTTTGCCTCTAAAGTCTTGAGCTTCTGTAATACCTTTACCCATTTTAGTTGGCATTGTAGGAGCTGCTTTAGGTAGAGGGGCTCCTGTTGTAGTTGACTCTGCTTTTTTCATATTAGCAGTTACACTATTAAAGTATTCTAGCTTTTTAGGTCTTTCGTCTTTAGGTCCTGCATAATGGTGGTTAACATATACATTACCATAATCACCTTTATTAATGGCATCTATATCTCCAGTACTAGCTTCTCTCATATTAAATAAATCAACCATGTCCTGAGATCCAGGAGACATTTTAGAAAAATCACCATCACTATTTAAAATATCTTCAGGTAAAACTAAGTTATGTCTTTTAGCGTATGTTTTAGCTCTATTTAGAGCTGTTATAGCACTTCCAGAACCACCATCAGTGTCTAGTTCATATTGGTAACCTCCACGCCCAGGAGATGATGTATACCCCTTTCTTGGTACTTGTACAGCTGTGTAATTACTATTAGACTCTGCCTTACGTACTTTACTTTGGTACTCTAGAAAATTTTCTATATTTAGCCCTCTTTCTTCTTTTAAGAAGTTTAAAGCTTCTTTAAAAGTTATTGCTTTTGCTTTAGCTAATTTAGCTGCTTTATCTTTTATATCTGCCATTTTATCTAATTGATTGTTTATTATTAACTGCTAAGAAATGTACAGTAGCTTTTACATCTTGTTCAGATTCAAAGAACAATCTTACTTTAACATACTTACCTTTTACTTTAGATAGTTGGTATTGACCTTTATCTTCTATGTTGGTAGGTACTTTATCTATTGGATACTCATTTACTGTATCCACATAGGCGTTAGAATAAATATTGTTGTTACTACTAATATCCCAAAGTTGAGCTATTTTAAAATTGTTATCGGTTTTAATACAGCTAATGTCCGTATTATTATAATTTATATTTCCAAATGGGTCTGTTACTTGATTAATAGTATTGATACTTTGTTTACCAGTACTTTGAAAATCATTGTATGCCCATACGTAATTAAAGTTATCTTCTATTGGCTCCCATCTTTTACCATCTAGTATCTCAAAGTCAGCTACGTAATCTACACTAGATAAGAACTGAGTCTGTACTAAAGGCATACTTACCTCTATAATCATTGGGTATTTCTTACCATAGAATGTATTAAAGTTTTTATCTATCTCGTGTAAATAGATACCTTCTTTAAATGAGTACATTCTATTTATATTGTTAAACCCTAACTCAGATACATAAGGTTGGAAACTATCCCAGCTTTGCTTTAGGAAAGAATAACAAATAGTAAATGAGTTGTCCTCAAAGTATTTAGAATCTCCATATTCAACTACCTCTATAGTATCTCCTACTGCATAGTAGTATACTCCTAATACTTTTAAGTATGCTGACTTAAGATTAGTTACATCTGGGAAAGCAGGGTATTCTACAAACTCATTAATAGCTACTACATCATTCTTAGTAAGTATTAATCTCTTAAAGTAAGGGTCAAAGTTTAAGTGTACGCTACCTTCTCCTTTTACAGGTAAGTTAGTCTTAAACCAATGTAACCAACCTTTATCACTAAGTACATCTAATCCCTGTCCGTTAAAGTTAAATATCTGACCATTAATTGTATCTACCCATTGTAGACCAAATTCGTTACTACTTTCTGCATAAGCATATTGCTTACCCCCATAAGAAGTATTAGTTTCTCTAAACTGTATTTCAGGTAGTGATAAAAATTCTCCTGTACCTACAAATACATTACTTTCATTTGTTTGTAAGGTTTGAGGATTTACAGGCTTAACAAAAGATGAGTACGTAGTGTTAATAACTAGCCTATTAGCTTTAGCATTTAGTCCTGTTATTTCTCCTGTATTAGAAGTCATGTCTCTAAAATCATTTGCTAAAGTAACTCTAAACAAGTCTTGTGACTCCTCTAAGAAAGATACAGGCGAAAACACATATCTATTAGGGAAGTTATTTAAACAGTTACTACAGAAGTCATAGTTAAACCCTAAAGAATAACTAGCACTTAAATCTGTGTAATTGTAATCTTTATTGTAGTTGTATGGTTCTCCATACGGAGTCATGCTTACTGCAAAATCATTGTTCTCTTCATCATAAGAAGTTAACTTACTATTTAAATAAGCTTTTACTCCTTCCCAATATGCAGGAATGTCATCTCTACTATCAGCACAAATAAATGTTTCTCCACCAATACCACCTTCGATATCATCTTCAACCATAGTATTTGGTGTAAACTCTAACTGCATAGCAGCAAAAGCATTACTTTCTCCTGTATGGTTTAATTTAAAGTTGTAAGTACTATCTACAAACAAGTTGTATAAGTGCTCACTATGAAACTCTGAAGAGCCTCCACTTTCGTCTCCGTCAAAGTAATTAAAACCTTGTTTATAAAAGAAACTTTCATACTTTTCTAAATCTGAAAATACACTAGCAATACTAGCAAACAAACTTTGACCTATACCAAATAATGATCTAAACCAAGAGCCACTTCTTTTTGCTAACATATAATTGTTTAGCTGTAACTCAGAGTTAAATATGTTACCTTTAAAGATAGAGAAACTGCCGCTACCTTTTATTGTTTGGTTGTGTAATCTTTCATACTCTAGGTTTAAAGGATTAGAATATGCATTCTTGTTATAAGTATTTAAACTAATCTTTGCTAACCCACTTCCTGCAGGCATTGTAAGAACTCTATCTGTTTCTATTGCATTTATACTATTAGCTACACTTACGTTAATTAAAGTATCTGTACCTACAGTATCATAACGTAACCTATCTAGGAATCTATTAGTTATTATGTTTACATTTATCTGTGCTGATTGTTCTAGATCAGTGTACCTTGTTGCTTTACTAATATAATTCCAATCACTATCAAAGCTTCCAGCTCCAGTACCATCATTGTTAATAGATTGTAACCAAGATAAACCACTATGTAAACCTATGTTCTTTATAAAGGTTGCATTTTGATATTCTTTCTGTAATGTCTTAGGGGTAAATACTGCATTCCATGTATCTCGGTCTTTACTTTCTCCTTGTGTTTCTAAGTAACTAAACCCATACTCTCTCTTATCTGCGTCTCCTCTACCTCTCATTCTTGATGCTACTCCTTGATCTAGTATAAAGTTTTCATCTAACTTAGCAACTACAAACTCATGGCTTATTACATCTTCATGTGGGTACTCTACATTAAAGAACTGTATTCCTATTCTACCTTCAGGTATTAATCTTCTGTCTGGAAATCTATAGTGTCTTATTGGACTACCTGCTACATCATTACCGCAAATGTCTTTACCCCAAAAGTCTTCAGAGCAGTCAGGTGACTCATATACATTGTCTTCATTTTGGTAATATCCAAACCTACCTTCTAGTTCATTAATTTGGTAAGCAGTATTGTATATTTGATACCTCTTAGGTAGACCTTGTATTTCTTTTAAAGCTTCTAAAGATGCTGTATCTGTTTTACCATAAAGATCTCCTGCAAGTTCTTTATATCTTTCTTCAGTAATAAACCAAGACATATCTTCATTCCAAGTTGGGTATACTGTAGTATCCCATCCTGATAATCCTAATGGTGGTAATGTTTGATTTATAGTTTTATCACTAGGTAAGAAAAATGGCAATGCAGTAATCATTGTTATGTACTCAGGGAAATCATAATCAAATGTTACATTTGTTACAAACCCTTCGTCTAGAAATTCTGTGTAGTATTCTAGTTCATCATAGTTACCAAAGATTGCATTTATAGTTATATCTTTAGTAGTAGGTACTCCATCTAACAAGTAGTTAGCTGTTATAGTTACGACTATATCTTCCCCTAAATTGTTCTGTATGTCAAACCTTGCATTAACAATAGCTTGTACATCAGTTACTACTTTTACTGTATCTCCATCAAAACCTTTATTAGTGCATTGACCTATGATAGGGAATACTGGAGATGTCTTACCATTTTTTAATCTGTATTTTATTCCAAAAGGAATAACTTCGTCAGGCATAAAGCCTTCTCCGTCTATATATGTAGATGGATCTTTATCTACTGCTTGTTCTCCTACTACAAACTTAGCACCTATCTTAGATGCAAAAGGTTGAAATGTATTCCAATTGTATACACTCTCTGTTAAATTACCTCTTATTAGTCTGTTGTCTATCTGTGTTATTTGTTTAGATGTATCATAAATAACAAAAGGTATTAATGCTTCTGCTATATCTATAAATCCATCTTTGTTAGTTATACCTTTAAATATTAGTTTATTGTTAGTAAACAGTTTAGATACTCTTATTGCATCTCTCTGTAAGCCATCTCCTGATGTCTTTCTTAATACTACTAGTCTAAGGTATTTAAATGTAGAAGGAAACTCATCTACTATAACTTCTATTGAGCCATTTACTTTAGGTATACCGCCTATATTAACGTCAGCTGATGCTATGTTATATGCCCCTGTAGTTTCTGCATTAGTCGCCCCCTTAGTGGAGTTAAATACAGGTACTGATAGTGACTCCTTAGTTTTGTATATAATATCTAAATCACCATTTAAAGCCTCAACAATAAATGAATATGTACCTACTTCTAAACTACCATCTAGGTTAGTTTTCTTTACTGATTTAATTTCTATAGAATCAGATGTTACTGCTAGGTTTAATCTCTCTGTAGAGAAAACACCATCTACAATTAATTCATCTAATCTATCTAAGTTTATTCTTCTATCAGGATTAAGCCCATCTACAAAATATATAAGTCTTTCACAACCATTTTTTACTCTAAATGTAGCTCTAATAGGATCTTTAAAGTTTAAGTCTTCTACTAGATACTCTACAACTGTAGTCTTATTAACTCCTAGTATTATATCTTTTTCTCCTGTTAAAAACAAGTATACTTCTTCCTCTCCATTGCACTCTCCTAATAAAGAATACCCAGCATACTCCTTTACCAGAGTATTGCCAGGTTCAGATGACTTAGCTAGTAAGTCTCCATTTGTTGATTGATCTAATGTACCTCTAGCATAAGATATAAAGTCTTTTACTTTAGGATCAAAATCATTAGTTATTCCCTCTATGAATTGAGTCACCATATTTCATTAATCTTTGTGCGTTAGTATTTCTTCCAACTATAGAATCTATATCTGATAGTTTAATCTTAGACATTATCTTGTTTGATCTATAAGACATAAGTAAAGTCTCTGCTCTTTGTAGGAAATTTACTGAGATAGTCATATTGTTAGGATCCATTCCTATTTTATCTTCGTAAAACATTCCTGTAGCATATGCAGCTAATCCTCTTAACAGTTTAGTGTCATCAGGCACTAGTGTGTCTGTACCATCTTTAAGAGTAGCTTTGTATACTATGCTTATCCAGCCAGACTCTAAATCAAATAATAACTCATTACCTAATGTATTAGATGAAAATGTTTCACTACAACTATTCATACATTGCTTAGAAACTAAATCTCTTGTTGTACCTACATATTGTAAAGGCTGTAACCTCTGCTCTTCTTCTAAGTAACTTAAAAATACTTGGTAAGATAAAGTGTGTCTACATATTTTATCTTCTCTAGTAGAAAATCCTGACCCTGTTTTTACTTCTTCTTTACAAGAACTACAACTTACAGTATTATTAGAAGATGTTACATTGTCACATAGCTCTACTCCGCATTTACATTTTACTTTATACTTACATGGAAAGTTAGGGTCTAACTCATCTGTGTAATATATTCTTTGTACTGATACTAGGTCTTCAGGTAATCTTACTTTGTGGTCTCTTATTGGTAGAATGCAGCATACTGTCTCATAATCAGACCTTCCATCTAATGATTTAAAAGCTGTATTAGCATAGAACATTAAATCCATATCTGATACTTCTTTCCTGACACTAGGAGAAACATAGGCTAACACCTTTTCTATTTTTACATTTTTCATCTTGTACTTTCGTTAAGGTTTCTAAATTCTAAAAAGTTATCTTTATAATAATCAAACATATACTTCCAAGAATATTTAGTTAATAATACTCGCCATTTCCATTTTTGGGTCATTACACCATTGTCTTTATGCTTCCTATGCCAGAGTAATTTAAACTTACCACCTTTAAGTCCTAAGTTCTTTTTCCTGACTGTACCTTCATTAAAATCTCTGTATGTGCCTTGGTATCTTTTAATTATTAAATAACCTAATCTATGTGGTAAATTTAATCTAGACCCTTGTCTAAGATACAGTAAAGTAAATTTAAAAATACACTTTAATATAGTTATGTATTCCTTGTAAGTTAAACTATATTTATGATCACAAACCATATCTGTAGGTTTTACATAAGGTATAGTTATTGTTTTATTTACTTTAACTTCTTGGCACTTGTAAGGGTATTCTTTATAAAAATCATGAAAACCCCTATAGCTCATTGTTTCTATTATTAGTTACATCTTCTCTTACTCCTAAACTTCTTAATAAAGATTGTGAAGCTTCGTCTATTGCGTAAGCCATAAAGTCTCCTTCTAATCCTATTTCTACTTCATCAATATTAAAACAGTTTAAAGCTATATCTTCATCAGGATTTTCTATGTAATCGCAGTAAGTAATTCCATCCCATTCAGTTTCATCTTCAAAAATTCCCTCTACTAGTATTGCAGGTATTAGCTGCTCTGTATTTGTATTCCAAAGAATTATTTTTCTATTGAGGAATGTATAAGTTACTACTCCTTTTTTTATGTCTATTAGTTGGTTTGTTTTTTGCTCTTGAGTACTTACAGGAAATATTTCTTTGTAATCTAAAGTATAAACTCTTATCTCATCTCTATATTTTCCTGAGTAAGTTTTAGGTATTTTAAATACAGTCTTCTGTACTTTACAACCTATATCTACACAGTCACAATCGTGTGAGTTATCAATCTCCAAAGGAGTACAATAGACTGCTTTTAATCTGTCAGAAGTTCTATATGCTTCTTTTATTCTTTGTGACTGATATTTGTTTATATATATTTTTAGCTCATTCCATAAATACTCATTTGAGTATGTACTGTCATCTTGAAATTTTTTTATTCTATTTCTAAGTAAGCTAATGCCTTCAACTATTTTCATAATTTATTTATTTATTCCATTCATCATTGTAATAACACATGTTATCACTAGATTTATAATATTCATCTTTTTTACTGTAAGGTAACTTATTAGCTATTCTTTCTAACTCACCAACTAAATAATCAAACTTACCATCTTCATTATCAAAACTTAGGCAGTTTAAGTATATCTTCTGCCTTAGACTTAATTGTTCCGTTGTACTCGCTCCCATATAAATTTAAAATTTCTTGTGCTTCATGTGTAAGATCTAGTATAGGATATACCTTGTGTGTTCTATTTTCAGGATGAAACCATACTAACTCTATATTCTCTACTGGTACTCTAATGTCTGTGTTCTTTTCTAATATGTTTTTATATATACATTGTTGTAAGGAATAAATAACATGCTCACATTCAATCAAATGGCTAAGTGGTCCTGTAAGGTTTTTTCTAAACTTGTGGGGATCATCTTGCATATGAAACTGCTTGTCTGTCTTATAATCTCTTATACATATTCCTCTTTCTTCATCTCCAAAGATCTTATCAAAAGTCCCTGAAATACCGTAATCTAAGTCATACATCATTACCTCTGAACCTATGTAAGTAAACTGACTAAAGTCTTTTAAATACTCGTCAGCTTGCATTATAATATAATTCATGTGGTCAAAGTATAGATATAAATCTTTAGGATGTAAATCAAATACTGCTTTGTCCCATTTAGGTAATCCTTCTCCTTCTAGTGCAAACTCAATGTATTCGTGCAAGTAAGTACCTTTAGTGTTTCCTAACCATCTTTTATAGTCCCACTCTGCTTGAATACTTTCTACTGTTCTGTTGTCTCGTTTAGCTATTGCTTTTTGTATAACATTCCAATCGGTCTTTTTCTTGAATCTTGCTTTTGCCTTTGAAACTGAATTAAGGTTTAAGTCTTTATTATTTATGTAATATTTATGAGCTATTGGCTCTAGCTCTATGCCAGGAAAGGCATTTAAGATTTGTTTTTTGATATCTTGCATATAAGTTTTATTAAATAATTAAAAAATAAAAAACAAGGAAGAACCACATTTGGTCCAACCTTGTCTAACTAACAAACTTATGTTATTTGATTCGGTATTCTTGCATACCTTTAAATCCTATTTCTTTATCGTATGAGTAACTTTGTGCTGCCCTCATAGACATATATGCGTTATCTTTATGCCATTTGTCTGTAACACCTAATGATGTAAGGTATCTTACTACAAAACCCCTAAACTCTTTCGTTTGTTGGTGGTGTGTGTGACCAAGTATAGCTTCTCTGTATAATGTATTACCCCATAACTTTGGTTGCTCTGCTGCAAATACGTTAGGGTAATCAGCCATTTTTAATTCTCCGTGTTCAAACATAAACCCTGTAACTCCGTACTGACAATACTGTCTGCTATCTTTGTTATTTAAAATGTTTACGTTATCGTTATTCCAAAAGTATCCTTCTACTGCTCTAATCAATGTAAAACTTTCGTATCTATCATGATTACCTGCAATGTGATAAACTTCTATAGGTGCTATAGTAGCTAACCAAGAAAGAACATCTATACAATCTTTAAAAGCTGTATCGAAGCAAGCATAAGCGTCAGCAGAATCATGCTGAGGAGTACCTTTAGTAGTTGCTTTGCTGTTTCCATCTGAGTTTAATATATCGTTTCCTATTGGTACAATAAACTTTTCTATTGTATTTGTATCATACCTGCTTACTAATTCTGCTACTGCAGTCCTAAAAGACTTACTTGTTATCTCTAAAGGACCTTTTCCATAGTGTAGATCAGGTATAGATAATAACACTGCTTGGTTAGCTTCGTCTTTAACTTCTAATTCAGGATACTTTGGTGAATGTATTTTAAGAGACTCTATAAGTTCTTCAATTTTACTATCCTCTGCTTCAGCATCTTCTATTTTTTCTAGAGACATCTGCATGCTTCCCGAACGACCCCATGCTTTTTTTATTCTAAATCCATCAGGAATATCCATTCCTTCTACTCCTGCATAGTAGTTGTTACTATTATCTTCTACTATTGGACCATTATAGTCAGGTGCTAAATTACCTGTCTTTTCATAATACCTCCAAAAATCATTTGCTTGTTTAGAATCTTTTAAATCATACTTAATTGCGTAATCATTCCAAGTTCCTTGTTTGTCGTTAGAGATCAAGTCTTTTATAAACTCTACTCGTCTTTCTGTTAAATTCATTTTAAGTTTGTTTGTTAATTAAGTTAGTTATTTACATTTAATAATGTAAGTAGAAACTTATTTACGTTATTAATATGACCACAAGATATGTAAAATAACTGACAATACCAAATATTTTAATAGTTATTTTTTTTAAAAAAAAGGAGTTAAATCAACCAACTGACCTAACTCCTTAAGAATCAAAAGACTATGAAGAAATCTTATCTAAATTTAATTATTTAAATCTATTAAATTTAAATTTTTATCTTTACTTTGCTATAAGTTCTTTAGTTATTATAGCTACTAACAACATACTAGTTACTCCTCCACCCCATTCTAACCATTTATTTTTTACTTTTAATTTAGAGTTTTGCCATTTAAGAGCTTTTATTTCATCTTTATATGTAGTATGTACACTAGCGCAATTATTATATAAATCTTCTATTAAAATAAGTTGTTGGTCTTTTTTATCTATTATAATGTCTTTATCTGCAATTCTACTAGAGTAATTATTTATTAGTATATCTTTACTTTCCATTAAAGTAGTCATTAAATCTATTCTAGTGTTTTGTGCAGTTACTTCTAGTATTAATAAATTAAGCTCCTCGGACTGCTTATATAACAAGTCTATTTGCCACGGTGCCAACTCATACAAACCTGTGTTAGGATTTTTAAACGTAAAATCTTGTGCATTACTTGTTGCTGTCACTAGCATTAGGGCTGAGATAAAACTCATTATTAAGCCATATTTTCCTTTGCTCATCTGTAAATTCTGTTTTATTATTACTTAAAGAATCTCTAAGTTTGTAAATGTTATCTAATACTTCTTTGTTTTTAGCTAATTTAGTATAAGCTAAGTTTACTTTTTGATTTAATTGTTTTAGTTTTTCTTCAGATTTTAATATAGTGCTGTTTTTATGTTTTATTACAGTAATAAGAACATCTATCCTAGATGTAACACTATCTTTATATATTGAGTGTTCTTTCTTTTCCTTAGTTAAGTTAGAATACAAAGGCTGCATATAAATATATATATAAATACAAGTGCCTATTGCAATTAAACATATTAAATTCCATAACCATTTAGCAGCTATATAAGGGATAGGTATTTTAATGTTGACATTCTCCATGATATTCTGTGCTTTTTAATTGGGATCTTTTATCAAATACAACTAAGTTTCCTTTTCTAGTATCTATATGTATATGTGAGTTGTACAATCCTATACCTGTAATACCAGAACTTTTAATAATTTTTATAATATAAGCTTTGTTAACTACATCACTAACAAAGTTCTCGTGCGCTATTCTACTAATAAAAGAAATATCAATAGCTCTACCAGCTAAATGCTGGCTATACTTTGCTCCTCCTGCTTTATCATTACATTTTCTGTATCTATATGAAGAGTTAATTAGTATAGAGCTTCCATAAACAGCTCTGAGCTTTTGTGCAAAAATTATAAGTTTATTATCAAGTCTATGTTTATTTAACCCTACACATTTAGAAAAGAATTCAGATATATGAAAGTTATTAGTTATAAAATAGTTATCAGTTTTATTTATTTCTATGAATTTATTAGGACCAAAATTAAGACCAAAAAATATTCTTTCATCAAATGTCCAACCCATGTTAGCTCTATAAAAAGGAGCCATCATACTATTAGGGTCGTCGCTATGATTTAAACCAAAAATATGACCCATTTCATGAGCAGTAATATTGCTTATGTTTTTAATGTTTTTATAATAAATCATTAAACTATCAGGAGTATTTTTTCCTGGGGGCATGTCGTAGTTATCAAAAGTAATATGTTGTATCTTACTTGTATCACAATTGGGGTATGTAGCTCTTGCTAAAGTGCCATCTATCCCATCCATGTACTCGTATTTAATTACTAAATCTAATTTTTTTGAAGTACTAGAGCTTGGTAATTCTTGAACATATTTATTAGCAAGTATAGCTGTTTTTTTTATAGCTAAATCTATATCTTTTTTCACTAAATTAAAACCATCTACTGGAGACTGATTTGAATGTTTATAAAATATAGTGTCTATTGCTTTAAAACTACACATTGCCTGTCTGAATTGGTCTTCAGATTCTATAGGGGAGTTATGTAGTACAGTTGCTACCGCCATCATTTGCCTGTGCTTTATACTTTGACCATTGCAACAGTAGGATAAAGCTATGCAAATAAATAAAAAAATAATATTTTTCATGTCATGTTAAATTGTTATTATTATTAAAAATATTGAGTCCATACTATTTGTATTTCCTCTGTAGCAGAATCACAATTAGTTGCTGTTACTGTAAAGTCACGCATAGAAATATTTGCACTATTACAACCCATAACAACACCAGTATTACCTATTTGTATATCAATTTCATACTCATCTTCGCTAAGTATAGTTGTTGATCCTACAGTATCAGTTACAGTCCAAGTTACTGGAATGTCTGAGGTAATAACTGCATGCTCAATCTCAGGTGTACAATCCCCACTACCGGCTTTAAATCTGTAATCTTCACCTCTATTTCCAAAGCAAATAGGTTCGTCACATAAATCAGCAAGGTTAGTAATTGTTATAGTTGGAGTGACAGGTATACAACAATCTGCCTCTCTAAGGTAAATGTTTCCACTATTGCTACCACTAGTTATACTATCTATAAAACCATTAAAATTATATATTTTTAAATAAATACCACTACTATCTGTTTCTATTACTTCTATAGAAGCGGCAGCACTACATCCGTTAGCTAGTAAGTATGCTAATAATGCATCTTGATTAACTTGGTCAGTAATTGAAGATAAAGGTGCATAGTAGATTTCATTTGTTCCTGCTATTGTTACTCCAAAGTTAGTTGCTGACTCTTCTATAAAAAACATTTGACAATCTACTGTAGCGTCAGTTATACAACATCCACAATTTTCATATTGAGTTTGAGTTATAGTTGTTACATACTGTTCTCCATTAGAATCAGTTTGTCCTGTAATAGTACAACCACTTGCTGATTCTATTGTATTAACTTGCCAGCTTAGTCCTATTAAATCTCCATCTGCAAAGTCACATATGTCTATTGGTATATCAAAATTGTTTACTGTAGTGTTACCATCAACCGTAAATGTTTGATCAATATTTCCAGTAATATAAGATACATTATTTACATATACAGTATAATCTAAATCTATATCTACTGTAGTGTCTACACACTCACAAGAAGCATCTGTTAAACTTGTTATTCCTATATTTAAATTAGTACAAGTTAAAGTTTCAGGTACTCCTGAACCGCTAATTTGAAAGTTAATTGATGGATCACAACAGTCTTCATTATCAAAAGTTAATATAGTAGGCTGCCCACAAGTAAATCCATTTGTTCCTGTTGGTGTCCACTCTACTTGAAACAATACTTCTGATCCATCTGTAGCATTCCAAGTAGTAGTAGTTTCTAAAGGTAAGAAAGGACCAGTAGATAGTAAATCTTTGTAAAATATTTGCAAAGTACTCCCTGGTAAATTACAATAAAAGGAATCAGTAACCATTTCATATATTGCTGTTGTTCCTCCATTTTGTGTGTTAGTACCGTTACAAGCTGCAGATATCATATTTAGCAAACCACTAGGCATATTATCATAAAGATTTAATGAAGTTTCACAAGCTTCTACAGTTTCACTATAATCACCTATAATAGGTGATATAATTAATTTTTGTGTTATTTCAACTCCACACCCTGGGTCATTATTAATAACCCATCTAGCTATAGTTAATTCTCCACAAGTTTGTTTATCATCTGCTATTCCATTAGTAGTAAGATTTCCTGGTATATTTAATGTACTAAAATATAAAAAGAAAACTCGAAAAGATGATGAAGTATAAGCAAGAACTGACCCTGCAATAGGATATGATATTTCTATAGCCCCCCCTGGAGCTATAGGTATAGTATTTCCATCGCACCCTCCAATAATAGTATCTAAATCTATATTTTGAGTTCCAAAATTACCACTGTCTACAAAACTACCATCAGAGTACATCCAACTATAATCAGAATCTCCTTGTTCTGTTCCATCTCTACATACATATATATCTTCAGCAGGTCCAATCTCTGTAGATGTATCATATATTTCTATACTTGCTTCTACAGGAGCTGTACAATCCCCATTTTCTACTATATATTCAAAAGTATATATACCTGGAGTTAAACAACTAGAAAGAGTTGCATAAGTAAAAGTATCCCCTGTATAGTCTACTGAGTCTAAACAACCCTGATCAGTTGAATCTATAGTAAAAGTTACACCTCCTGTAGGTTGAGATACTTGAGTCCAAGTACCTCCTGGAGTATAGCCAGGGTCTAATAAACTACTTAAACAAAATTGCGCCATTGTATTTTTTTTATTATTAAATAATTAAACTGAAAAAAATAGTTATATCCTTAGAGTAAGTTACGTTATACTCTAAGGATATAAACTAATGTGTAACTTTTAGTTACAAACTGCTAATGAAGTTGCAGTACCTGCTACTAATGCTGCTGTAATTTCAAGAATAAATGAAATTACTTGTGTACAATCAGCACAAGATTCATCTACAGTATGGTGCCCACCAGCAACTGATAATGTGTAAGTTACAGTAAAACTACCAACTACGGCAGGAGTAGTAAAAGTAATAACACCTGTTGATTGATCTAATGTACCTGGGTTGCCTCCTATTGCCCATGTACCTCCAGATATATAATTACCTATTTCGGCAGTAAGATCATAATTTGCAGGAAGAGTTGCTTCACAAAAAGTAAGATCCGAAGTAGGTGCTGTCATATTTGGACTATCAACTACTTCTATTTCAAAACAAGTAGTATCTCCACATTCAGTTGGAGTAATTAACTCACCATCTTCTGGATTATTATCTCCTACAATATATGCAAAACCATAAAACCCTGCTGATGCTCCTCCAAAATCAATAGTTTCTTCATCAGGTTCTAGTTTTATTTGAGGATTTACACTAAAGAGTGTACCAGGAATTTCAGTATAGGGGTTACTAGTATCTATTGGAGCTATTGCAAAGTGATCTTGAATTCCAAAACAAGTACTATCTTCACCATTTGCAGGTACTTGACTACCTGTACTAGTACTCACGTATCCTAAGTATACAAAATACCCTCCTGTAGATTGATTAGTTAATTGATCATTTAAATTTATTGAACAAGCCATTTTAATTTATTTTATTATTAATTTTTAAAAAAGTTAAGAACATACCATTTGAGAACTTCCATTCCCTGCAGATACTGCTTCTGTAATTATTATTGTTATTGTTTCTGCTGCCCCTCCGCAAGATACACAACCGTCAAAAATTGGGTATATATTATTTGGAGTAGAAACAGAATATGTAAATGTATATGTGCCAACTGGCATACTATCTGTATTAAATGTAGCTACGTCACCTAAAATAAATAATCCTGGGTTACAGTTATTAAAAGCTATTGTGTAATCTCCACCTGCTGACCATACTCCACCTGCGTCTTCTCCTACAAGTAAATCTCTTAGTATAAGACACTCTGGCTCTATTTCACAAACAAATTGTGTACCTATATCATTACCTGCAGTTCCTGCTGATACAACTTGTACTACTGTCTGTGAAATAGAAGTACAACCGTCTACAGTAACTTTATTACTAAAAAAGTAAAATCCTACAGCTGCTCCTTCAAAGGTATAAGATGGACCAGAAATATCTCCTGGTGTTAAAGTAGGTTCTACACCTCCCCAGCCTCCTGTACCAGGAGTACCTATAGCTACTGTTGAAAATCCATCATAACAGAAAATACCTATAACGCTAGTGTTAGGTGTAAACATGTCAGGATAAACATCTACTACACAAGCTCCATCGTTACAAACAGCTCCTGGTTGAGGTACTCCTGATCCTGGTAAAGGGGTTACAGTAATTGTTATTGTAGCATCTGTATTACATGCTGAACAAGTACCATCTGTTCCTGTTACAGTAGAAGTAAATGTAAATACCCATTGTCCTGGTACTGTAGGATTAAAGTCTCCTGTAGTTAAATTATAATCAGGAATTCCTTCTCCCGCAAGATTTTCACTTATTAATACTAAAGATGTAAAATTATTGTCTAAACAATTAGAACCTCCGTTTATTTCATTAAAAATATTAAACTCAGGATCTGTATTACACTTTACTATTGTAGTATCTGTTATTACACAAGAAGCTTGATATATGTTTACTTCAAAGTCTACTTCTTTAGGACAAGCATCTCCGTAGAAAGCTCTAAATAAGTAAGTACCTAATGGTGCTTTACCGTTATCCCAAAGTGCAATACCTTCTGGTAAAAATGACCCTGCATTAAGCAGCATCTCAGATCCATTTATGTTTAAAAATATTGGAGTATAAGGTGCAGTTAATAGCTGTATTTTACTACCTGCAGGCAATCCCATTTCAGTATATAAATCATACTCACACCCTGTAGTTGCAGTATTATTAACAATAACAGGATTTGTAGTACAGCTTGCATCTAATGCAGGATCTGGACCATATGAGCAGTATACTAAGCATTGTGTAGGTACATCAACAGGTTCTTCTTGTATGTCTACTGTAAGTATAAAAGTATTACTACATCCTGTTTCATTGTATATACCTGGGTTAGTTATGTTATATCTAAAGCTATAAGCTCCTGGAGTAACATCTGCAATTATAGTTACACCGTCAGGATTTAGTACATTAGTTTGATTTAAATCTGTCCAAGTACCTCCAGTTACATTAGCTAATGTATTTAGATTAATAGTATTAGCATCTGTAACACATATACTAGTGTCTAAATCTACAGATTGCTCTGAAGCAATAACTTCTATATTAACTGTAGTAAATGCATTACAAGGTCCTGACTCTCCAAATTGAAAAGTATAAATACCTGCATTATTAAATACAACATTAGGATTACCTATAATATCTCCTACAATAAACTCTGGTGAATTTAAAGTTCCTGGTATATCTGTAACTTCAGTAGTAAATCCTATAAATGACCAAGGTAATAGTTCTTCTGATGTTACTAAACTGTTAAGATCTACTACATCATTTAAACAAATAGATATATTAGAAGTTGGTAAGTTAGCATCTGCTACTGTTATAATTACATCTGCTTGGTTAGACTCTACTCCTGCTTCATTTCTTAATTTGTATTTAAGTACAGTTGTACCTACAAATCCTCCTGCTATAAAGTTAATTGAATTTCCGTTAAGTAATGTTTGTACATTAGGATATTGAGTTATTATTAACTCTGTAAATTGACCTGAATCATTTGCTGTTATATCAATGTATCCAGAACTACCATCAGAAAGCATACATACTTCATTGTCTACTGCTACTGGAGTACTGCCACATTGTGTACCTTGAAATTCAAGTCTACCTGTAGCTAATACACCATCTATTATAAGAGAGTAGTTAACAAACTCTACGTTTACTAAACCTCCACTATAAGTGTATAGTACTTCTCTATTAATAGTTAAATTAAGCTCTCCGTGTGGAGTTAACATATTTGTGCTAGTAACTAAAGTTTGACCTAAGCTTGGTATAAAAGTAAATGAAGTCCAATCTACATTTCCTTCTACTAAATCTTCTAAGTTAATACTTAAATTAGATAAACAAGCATCTTCACCGTCTCCTCTGTTAGAAGCTACAGATCTAAAGTTATCTCTATCTATACAATCTTGACATCCAAACGTGTGGTTGTAAGGTATTATATTAGGTATAACAGTACACTGTATAGGTTGTAGACAAAGTGTAAAGTATGTAGTATACCCTGCACAATCTTTAGCTTTCATTGGTACAACTATAATGTTGTTACTTAAAGATATCTGGTATGTAGATATTTTAAATGAGTCTTCTGTAGTAGTTATAACTAAACCATTTTGGACTTGTAAAAACTCTACTGTAGAATAATCTATAGGCTTACTACAAGGTGTACCTAAGCTTATCGGTGAAGTAGTATAACTTGTATTTATAGCTCTTGGTTGGCATACTATGTCAAAGTTATATTTAACTTCGTTATTAATACATATTTCAACATCTATAGTATCTTCTACTGAACATCCGTATTTATTAGTAGCTATTACTTTTAAAGGAGTAGATGTAGTAGTAATAAATGCACCATCTACATATTCAAGTTCTACTCTATCGTTTATTGATGTAGTAGTAAATATTTGAGAATCTACTATCCATTCGTAAGTAATACCAGCTTCATTAGTAGGAGCTTTATATGCTATAGTACATCCATTACAGTCTTCTAAAGGAGATATTCCTCCTTGAGTAAACTGTAGTTCTGCACATACATCTTCAAACACACTGTCAATTGTAGTAATACAACCGTCAGCATCTACTATCTTTAAACCTATTTCGTTAAAGTTAAGTAAGCATTCGTTGTCACAAAAATCAAAAGTTGCAGTAATAGTATTATCTAATACTACACTAGAGATAAGTGTAACACAATCAGGTAAAATCCACTCGTGAGTGAATGCTCCTGTTAAATTTTCTAATTCATAAACTTTTGTGATATTAATCATTGCACTTATTTGAAATTTCTTTGATTGTAATTTTATTCTTTATAGTTCTTTTTGTCTTTACTTCTACAGGACATAAACTATCAACTTCTATTTTTTTACATTCTATGCCTGCACAGTTACTATTTTCTAACCAATGCTTAATGTACTTTGAGTTGTTGTTAGTACACTCCATAAGGAATTTTTTCTTCTTTATGTTGTCTACCCTATCTTTTATTATACTAGCAGTTACAGTCATCGTTTACAAGATTATAGGATTTTAAAATATTATTAAGCTCTTGATATAATACACATGCAGACTCACACTCGCAGTCTATACACTCGTGTATTGACTTTAGAGCTTCATATAACAATATAGCTTCTTCTAGTTTATCTAAATCTGTTAACTTAGCTATTTTACATTGTAAGTCTAAATCTACAAATACGCAGTAAGAATCTGTTATAACTTGAGTTTGGGTTTCTGTAGTTAATGTAAAGTTATATACTCCATTTGTAATAATACCCAAGTACTCTGGCTTTAATCTTAATCCATTACCTACAAACTCTATTAAATCTGCGTTGTACTCTCCTTCAAAGTAATTTAACTGATCACATTGGAAATAATAATTTTCATTATCTACTTCTAGTTTAAAAGGTACAAAGTCAATGTCTTTAAACGTAAGAGCTATTAGATTGTCTTCTAGTATAGCTTCTACAGACCCTGTAGTTAATAGTGCAGTTATAGAACTAGCTATTGTTAGTGCATCTATTTTTAAAGAAGATGTAAGTATAGGGCTTGTAAAACTATTTGTATTATTATACCCAGTAAGAGAGTTTATAAACCCTGTTGTAGGTATTTTTACAGTATAATTACATGATGTAATATCTTCTGCATATCCTATGCAATTAGGAAAAGACCCTGTAGTAGTAGTGTTAATACTATACTTAACATATAAGATAGGGTTATCTGTTCCATTAATAATTAAATCATTTCCTTCATATTCAAATGAATATCTAGTATCATTTAAAAACTCTATTAACCCTACTTGTGCAGTTTCAATAGAAGCTGTATTAAATATAGTAGGAGGAGTATATGTACCATTAGCTGTAACAAAAGAAGATATTGCTACATTAGCAGGAAGTATAAACTTATTTTTATTACATTTAATTCCTAAAAAACACTCAGCAGTTACATCTACATAACATGTTTCATTATTAGCTAAAATAAAACTTTCAAATACTACGTTAGTAGGTAAGTTACTAATTTTAATTTCTACTTTTAAAAACCCACTTGTACTTAACTCAGCATTTATTACTGTATTAGCTATAATACCTTTATTAGTAAAGTAAGAGTCAATATCTGTTTTTAATAAAGCTACATCACTTTCATTTGTCATAAGGTATGACTTTGAAAGAATGTTTGTAGATTCACCATCTATAAATAGTTTAACTTCTACTACATTACTATAGTAAACTGATAAAGGAGTAGATTCACAGTTATCTGTAACTTTACCGCCTGACCCTGGAGTAGGTGAACAACTAGATTGTTCATCATAGTTTTGGTAACTTGCAACGTATATACAAGTTGGGTCAAACTCAAGGTTAAACTTCTGTGAAGCAATAGGAGTACAACAGTTTTTCTGTCCTTCTATACTCATAGACAATAACTCTTTAGAGTTAAATATCTTAGAGACGTACTCATTTTCAATTTCAATATAATTTGATGTGTAATTTAACATACTACTTTTTTAATAGTTTATACTATAACTTGTTTTAATCAAAAGGCTATATACAGCCTTCTGATTTTATTTCTAAATTCCAAACATTTGTTGCACACGGATTACCTTTTATAGTAGCTGTTGCTGTATCTACTCCATTTATATAAGAAATTGGTATATTTGCTACAACAGCGTCTGGTAATATTAATGAAGTGTATATAATTCCGTTACATTCAAAAGAATCTTCACTAGTACTTATATAAGGCATAACTGCAGACTCTCCAGTATGGTAAATAACATTACCATTGTACTCTATTACTAACCCATCAGGGACAGAAGCTGCAAAAAATGTTAATTTAATATTAGAAGATTCTCCTACTTCTATATTAAACTGTGACGATGATCTTATTCCTCCAGGTCCTATTTGATAATATAATGTACTTGAACCTGTTTCTCCTATATTACAAGGTATCGGAGTAGTAGTAAATGTTAAGCTATTACAACTAATGTTACTACCTAAATCTGAATCTATTATTTCTATTGTATAAGTTCCTGCTATAAATGGTATAGTTTCATCTGATGCATATGTAGTTGCTGCATCATAAAAAGTACCCATTGCTACTTTTATAGTTTGACCTTCTGCATTTTCTGCTGGGTTTAAATCTTCATCTAAAAATTGTAAAACGTAGTTATCTACGTCTACATTATTTTCTTGTAAAGTTTCCCAAGTTAATTTTCCAGGTACTGTAGCATCTGTATTAAAAGTTATATTGTTGTCTATACAGAGATCACAAGAAGATACATTAAAGTTTACTTCTCCATTTACTGTAATATTTCCTGAAACATTAGTAGCTGTATATGCTATAGTACCACTAAATTCGTAATTATTACTTACTTCTATTTTAAATCCAACAGTAGGAATAATATCTACTACAGTTAATCCAGGGTATAATTCTATATCACTTACTGGATTTTCTATAGGTATATTATCAATGTGTGTTATTGATAGCCCATTGTAAGCAGGAAAATCAGTAGCTAATACTGCTAAAATTCCTGAAGTAGTGTTACATACTAACTCATAGGTAGTTGGATTTGATACTGGAGTTCCTGTTATACAAAACTGCAAAGTTGCAGTATTTACTTGATTATCATTATTTGTTATACTGTAAGATACTTGTTCATTTAAATCACTTACATAACCATTAAATGATTGTATTTCAATAACCCCATTTGTTACATATTTAATAGTTAAATTATTATTTATTGCTATTGAAAGGTTATCTATTACTGATACACCATTAATGTGAGAAATTGCTTCTCCATTACCTAAAGAATCATTACCTAATAAATTAAGTATAAATGTTTCTCCTGATGTAATGCAATCTTCTACAATATCATTAATTGCTACAGGTATAGTAAATACTTCTGTAGGTAGGTCAGATAAATCAGTTCCTATAGGGCTATTAACTGTAAATGTATAACTAGAACCATTGCTAGAAAACGAAGTGTTTATTCCGTATAATTCTAAGTTATTAACTATTTCAGTAGGAGTTGTCATATTAATTGACCCACCATACTCTATAGGAAATATTACTCTATCAAATACTAATTCATTTACATCAAAGAAATCAATAGTGCCTAATTCTACATCATAAGTAGTTTCTACAAATTCTACTAAAGATATATCAGATGCAGTTACTTCTGCTACTATACCTAGTAATCCAAATTGAGTAACTATATTAGCTAATGAATTAACTTGTACTACAGCTCCTCCGTAAGATGTTAAATCTATAGAGTTATAAACAGCACTATCAAATGGCGTGTCAACTAAATTGTAAGAAAATTGTACTATAGGATCTGATGATATTTCTATATTAGCAACTGGACCAGTGTACTGTACAAAAGAAATACCACTAGCAGTTACATTTGTTGTTGCGCCTGTTAGTTCTTCTATTCTTGTTTTTAAAGCATCTAAAGAATATATAAACTCTATTGGTTCTCCTCCGTAAAATGCTAAATTAAACCTAGTTTGAGTTGTAATACTAGTACTTGCATTAGCAGCATTAACAAAAATAATAGCAGGATCTAACGTAGAAATTATGTCAGTTGCTACTGTAGTTGTGTTTAGTATTGTTATTTGATTATTTATCATTTTAACTGCTATTCCTAAAATAGATAAAGCAGCTATTACTTCTGCATCAGAATTTACAGTAGTAAAAGTACTACCCCCATAAGGGGATAGATCAATATAGTCAAAAGAACTATATACTCCACCAAAATCAACACCATTAGGGTTTAAGATAGAGATTGAATTAAAACATTTAAATTCTGTTTGCATTTAAAATATATTAGAAATTATTAATAAAGCAATAAGTAAAGAAAGTATTTTACTACCCCAGTATAAAGTTGGAGTTTTAGATAAATACCTGCTTATTAAACTAGAGTCTCCTATTGTATTCCATGCTACGCTTGTATTACCTAAAAATGTTTTTAGTACATTTATAATAGTGTCATACATAGCCCAGCTTAATAAAGCTACAGCAATAGATAATACAGGATTTACAAGTCCTATTATTAGTATTACTACTAACCTATTAAAAGCTCTTGAGTTGCTGTTTAGTGTTTCTCCTTCTAGTAAATGCTCTGCATCTATTAAGGCTATAGAAACTACCCAAGAAAAAATTAAAATTGTAATTAAAATTGCTGTCATGTTTATTTATTAATTTGTTTATAAATTTTTTTATTTTTACTATACTCCACCGTCATCAGTAAAACTCCAACCATTAGCTAATAGCGCAGTTCTTGCTGTACCACTTGTTGCTGTAGTATATGTAGATGGAATAGTGTAAATGTTTCTTCCAGTTAGTGAATAAGTAATTCTTTGTGCATTTAACCTATTTAAAAATCCATCATAGTTTGTTGTTCCTATATTAGTATCAGTAAACATTTGATAATAATCTGTAACTAAACTAAAATTCCAATTACTTAGATCTGGATTACATTGAGCACCTTTATAAAACATTTGTCTCATAGAAGTCACTTTGCTCGTATCCCAACCGCTTACATCTGGATTAGCTAGGGAGTTACTATTATTACTATAAAACATATATGCCATTTTAGTTACATTACTAGTATCCCATCCACTTGTATCGGGGTTTGCATCATAAGCATATTGAAACATTGCCTGCATATCAGTAACTAAACTGGTATTCCATCCACTTGTATCTGGATTTGCATCATAGGCACCATAAAACATATATTTCATTGATGTAACTAGACTAGTATCCCACCCACTTGTATCTGGAGTTGCAATATAAGCACTACGAAACATATATCTCATTTTTGTTACTTTGCTTGTATCAAACCCACTTACGTCTGGGTTAGCTGCTCTACAATTAGAAAACATAAACTCCATATTATTAACATTACTTGTATCAAAACCACTAACGTCTGGATTTGCAACGTAACAAGCATCAAACATCCTACTTAAATTAGTAGCAATGCTAGTATCAAAATTACTTACATTTGGTGTAGCTACCCTACAATTACTAAACATACTTTGCATAGTAGTAACGTTACTTGTATCAAACCCACTTACATCTGGATTTGCTACATAACAATTTTGAAACATAGAACTTAAATCAGTACAACCACTTGTATCAAAGCCGCTTACATCTGGAGTTGCTGCTCTAGCACCAAAAAGAAATGAAGAAAGACCATTTCCAGTAATACTACTTGTATCAAACCCACTTACGTCTGGATTTGCAAGAACACATTGATAAAACATATATCTCATACTAGTTACTAAACTAGTGTCAAAACTACTTACATCTGGAGTAGCTACTGAGCAATAAAAAAACATACCATACATATTAGTAACATTACTAGTATCAAAGTTACTAACATCTGGTGTAGCTAATCTACAAAACCAAAACATACTATCCATTCTTGTAACACTACTAGTATCCCAATTACTTACATCTGGGTTAGCTGCTGAACAATTAGAAAAAATACTACGCATATTAGTAACATTACTAGTGTCTAGTAAACTTACATCTGGATTACCTGTTGAATTAGCAAAACATAAATACAAATTTGTTGTAGTACTTTCTAAATTTGCAGCAACGGATAGCAAAGAGCTACAATATCTAAAACTTGCAGATGTTGCTCCAGTTATTCCCCAATCTAAAATCTTAGTTAAGAATTGTTTATTTGCAGTAGATGCACTGCCCCAAGCTAAACTTGTAGCAGTTCCATAATATCTAATAACATAAGTCCCAGCACTTGCAAACGTATGTGTTGCTTGATCTGGACTTCCAATTACATCTGATGTGCCATCATCAAATACTAGTCTACCACTACTGTCACTTGACCTAATTGGAAGATAGACAGTTGTATTTGCTGCTGTAGTAGTAAACTCCATAGCAAATGAACCATCTGCCACAAATGAACCACCTACTCCTGCTTGTTGTGGTACGTGTCTATGTGGGTTAATTATATTCATTTAATAATTAATATTTATGTAATTAGATACGCTATCTTTTATCCAATTAAATAAAATTAATAAATTTTGATTAGTAGGTTCTTCTAATTTATTTAATTTGCTGCTAACAATTCTCCATACGCCTCTATAAAGCGGTTCTATGCTAGAATACAGTAATTCTGTTAACTCATCAATTTCATCTTCTGAAATATTATTGTTTGCACGTTCCGTTTCTAGTTTAACAAAAAACTCATCAAATAATTTTATGCCTTCTTCTTTATGAATTTCCTGCAGTGTAACATACTGATTAGGATTTTCATAATTTTCTATTTCTTCTTGAGTCATTTCTACTGCTACTGATTCTATAACATATTGATTTAAATATGAATACTCTTCGTGAGGTGTATTTGTTATCTGCTCTGGTAACTTAACTAATTTATGTGTAGTAGAGTCGTAAGTAGGAATTGGTTTATTTACAATTAATAACCACTCTAAATCTTCATCTAAGCCTACAACTGGATCCATTTGTAAATTAGGATACTGATCTTTTTTTATTAGTTCCTGTGTTGATTTTTGTATTAATGCCGCTTTCATATTTTATGCTTTTGTTCCAATTAAGGTTATTTTCAAACCTGCTCCTGCCGTAGTAGACCCTACTTGTCCTATACCTACAGTTATTTCTCCATCATCCCCTAATGCTGTTGTAGTTATATTAGCTGCTGTGGCTGCTGTTGTACTTGTTCTTTCTGTAGAGTCTATAGATAGTACATTAGTAGTAAATATAGATGATGCGTTTTGTTTCACATCTACCAAAATAGTACTGCCTACTGGAGCAGTTGTAACACTTGCTCTTACATCAGTTAAAGTCATTGCGTAAGGCATTCTAAATGTAACTACATTTTGTCCTGTTGTTAAGTCTGAAGTTTCGTCACTTGCAGCAATTGTAATTGCAAATTTATTATCATCTACATAATTTTTTGTAGCTACATCTTGAGAAGCAAGAGGATCACCAACACCTACTATTCTATCATCTCTAAATGTAGCTCCTAGTGTTCCATCAGTATATATTTCAACTCTACCAGAATTATTTTTTATATATTCACCTCCTGCTCCTGAATCAAAATCTCCGATACCCCAATTGTAATCGCTAGATCCATCACCAGCATAAAACATTACATCACCTTCTTGATTAAATTCTACAGATCCATTTACTTCTAATTTAGAACCAGGACTTGTAGTCCCTATACCTACATTACCAGCTGCGGTAATACGCATTTTTTCTGCATTAGTAGTTTGAAACACAATAGGCGCAGCCTCTCTTGTCTTTATGTTTAAATTACCTGTACCTCTATGGTGAATATCGCTACCTGTATTTGCTCCTGTGTTATTTCTAATAATCCTAAGTCCATAATCTGAATAAGTAGCATCTCCGATTAGGTCTATATAAGAATAACCATTTCCTGTTCTGCCTGATCCTAATTCTAGTATAGATGTTTGTGTAGTGGCAGCTCTTGCAGTAATATTATTACCTGTGAATAAGTTGTATGTTACATCTACATTTCCAACTACTTCTAGTTTTTCTGATGGGCTTGTAGTACCTATACCTACGTCACCATTCCCATCAATACGCATATGCTCAGTAGCATTCTTACCAAACGTAATTAAACCACCACTATTATCATGTGATCCAAACTGCATATACCCCATTAAGGTACTATCTACTTTTCTCTGTATTTTTTGTCCTAAGGTTTCCCAATTTGTTCCTGTACTTAATCTCTCCGATGTAAATTGTAAAGTATCAGTGTTGCCAGTTGCAGTTTTTAAACTAAGCAAAGCAACATCATCTCCTGCAGTACCTCCTAATGTTCCACCATCTACATATAATTTAGCTATGGGATTAGTATTCCCTATACCTACATTTCCATTAGAGTCTATCCGTACTTGTTCAGCTCCTGCTGTATATAAACGCATAGCATCAACACTATGTGTATATCTAATCTGTCCTGCAGTACTTGATGCGGAATCCCCAAAGGCAACAATGCTAGATGCAGTAGCTCCCCCAATTCTTATTCTAACTAAAGCATCATCTGAAGTTCCTGTGCCTGAAGACCGAACTCTAATAGAAGGATCAGTAACAGCTTGTACATCAAGAAGATGACCAGGGTTAGTAGTTCCTATACCTAAATAACCTGATGAATCAATACGCATCTTTTCAGATGTGCCTGAGTCAAATATTAGCTCACCTGCATCTGTATAAATACTTGCGCTAGTTGCTCCACTTTCTCTAAATCTTAGTCTTGGATTATCTGTTGAGTCTGTATCATTAATAACTATTTCAGCACCATCTCCTGACACTACCAATAGTTTATCTGGATTTGTAATCCCTATACCTACGTTGCCTGTAGTGTATACTGCATCGTTAGTGTCTGTACCATCTACGAACTTACCTCCACCTCCGCTACCATTAGCAGCAGCAGTTATTCTACCCTGTGCATCTACAGTAATATCAGCAGCAGTGTAAGAACCTGCAGTTACCGCAGTATCATCAAGGTTTACTGTCAAAGTGGTAGATCCCCCAGCAGTAGATATTCCTGTACCCCCAGCTATGTCTACAGTAGCATTATTTGTTATAAAAGTAGGAAGTCCAGTATCTCCTTGTAATCGCCAACTATAAGAACCAGCAGCATCTATCCAATCTGTACCAGTTGCGGTAGAAGATAATACTTGACCGCTTGTTCCTGGTGAATTGCTTGAGTCATAGTAACTACCTGTTATTCTAGCGTTACCTTGTACGTCTAATTTATGTATAGGGCTTGTAGTTCCTATACCTAACTTTTCATCCTTCCAAGTAGATCTTTGGGTAAATTCTCGTTGTGTATACCCAGTGTCTATAGTTAATTGATCACTAGCTGTAACTGTATTGATTGAAACGTTGGCTTTGTCAGCAGAACTCCTGGAGTTGATCATTAAATCTGCAGTTACACTTCCATATATAGTTATACCTGCTAATACTTCAAAACCAAATATAAAACCTGCGGTAGTTGTTTCCTTTGTCCATAAGAAAGGTTTAATAAACCTATTCCCATTATTGTCCTCTTTGTAATATATTTCCCATGCTAAATCTGGCAAAGTCCCAGATCTAAGAACAACGTCAACATCAATTACTTGAACCTGCTGTGCACTCTGAGCATAAAGTTTCCCAACAATTTGATAGTTCTTAGAAGCACCACTTGGGATAATAGTAACAACTTTTTGGTAATCTCCAGCTACAAAGTAAGAGCCTACTAAATTCCCACTATATGCTTGGTTAGCACTAATAAAATTAGATCCAACATACTCTTGTCTTGGACCATTAAATAAAGTGCCACTATATTGAATGTCTCCAGTTACATCTAATTCGTAATCAGGACTTGTATTGTTTATTCCTACATGACCATCGTTTTGAATCCTCATCTTCTCATTACCACCAACGCCAATTCTAATAGGGTTTCCTTCCCCTTCATATAAAAGAACATCACCAGACCTAGCGGATATATCAAAGTCAGAACCAGTAGTATCAGTAAGGCGTAATCCAGCAGTATCTGTATTCTGAATCTGTAACCCTTTACCACTATAGGATAATGAAGGACTCATTGTCCCTATACCTACGTTGCCACCATTAAAATAAGAATTTCCAGTTGATGAGTCTAGATGTATAGTAGTTGTATTACTACTATTCCTAATATCCACATATCCATTATTTGAACCATCTTCGATAACCTTAAAAATTTCAGATGTATTTCCAGCGTTTTTTACAGAAATGCCCTCAACTTCTGTAGCACTTGTTTGGATGGTAAGTTTTGCGGTTGGAATAGTAGTTCCTACTCCGACATTTCCTGTAGTATATACTGCATCTGTAGTAGTTGTTCCATCTACAAATTTATTATTTGGAATAGCATCTACTAAGTCTTTTAAAACTTTGCCTTGTGCTGCTGTTAATCCTTCTGTTGTAGATGTACTTGTTAAAGTATTGTTTAATGTAATTGCATCTAAAAATGCAGACATATCAATAGTAAATGTACTTGCATCATCTCTTGTAAACGTAGCTACACCTGTTGAACTATTTAATGAACCACTAGTTAGTCTAGCTAGGTTTGTATCATCTAAATACAAAGATAAATCTATATCAGTATCAGTACCATTTTCATCTGTATATGTAAGGATGTTTGATGCAATAGCAATACTTGTTACAGTTTCTGGTATGTTTACTTGCGCTCCAGCTTGTATACTATTTAATTTAGATTTTTCTGTTGGTAAAAATACTCCAGCAGTACTTGTAGTAGCGGCTGGAATAATACCATTATTTCCATCGCTTGATAATACTGTCACGCTAGTTGTTCCAGTAGAAACTGCTATGTTTGTAGATACGTTTGATACTTTTGCAGTATTAGCAACGACATCAGTATTAGCTGATACCCTAGCTTCTGTATAATATAAATTAGTAGTACCTTCTAATAAATCATCTGTATCAGTTGGTGTATTTAATATGTCTGTATACGTTAATTGCCTTCTGTCTGGAGCAGTAGTATTACCAATAAATACATGAAGTGAATCTAAGTTTGGAATATCATTTGCACGACCAGCACCTTGAATAATTATTGTTCCATTATTATCGCTTCTAACTACTCTACCAATATTTTGAACAAACTGCGTTTCTGCACTTGGTCTAACATTAGTTAGTTGTCCTGCCGTATTACTAAGATACAATGTATCGTTTTCTGAATACGCACTTGTGTTAAAACTGCCAATTTCACCACCAATAATCATTACACCATTTGAGTTATGATTAATGCTAGAGGTTGTTACACCCATTGCAGGGTTTGTTCCAGTATTAACTGCTAATGCTATTAAGTCATTGTTTCCACTAACTCCACTAATGTATACTGCACTATTAGCTGGAATAGTTGAACCAGTTGTATTACGTACTTCAATTTCTATATGACTTGCTGCTACTGGTGATCCAGTTGGATCTGTGTATGTAAAAACACCAGTTGCATTATTATAATTTAATGATGAAGAATCAGATGTTAAACTGATTGCATTGCGTGATTTAGTGTCTGTATAATACTCATTAGTAGTTCCTTCTGCAATGTCATCTGTATCTAAAACAACAACTCCTGTTTGACCATTAACTGAATCAACATCTCCAACATTAGTTGTTACTGTACCATCTGCAAGTAAAAACTCTGAAGATGTACCGCCTATTACTTGAAATTTATCTGCTATATACTTCTTGCTCATTTAATAGTTGTTTTGTACTAAATTAATCCATGCATAGGTAGTGGCTCCTGTTTGCATACACATGTCTGCATAACTATTGTTTCCACTTGTTCTATATCTTATTGTTCCTACTTTACTTGCTGATGCTGTATCTGTGTCATTGGCAATTTGAACTCCCCCATCTACTTGTAATTTAGAAGAAGGATTTGCAGTTCCTATTCCTACGCTACTAGTTGTACCGTCTATTCTTAACATTTCAGTACTGCCAATATTAAAAGTAATATCAGGCTCTACAAAACCATTAGCTTCAGTAGTAAAAACTGTTCCTCCAACGTTTGAAGATATTTCAACATAGTTATTATCATCTGTTCCTATAGTAGCTGAACCACCTGAAACTTGTAACTTTGAATCAGGACTCTCAGTCCCTATACCTAAATTACCATTTGAATCAAATACTGCTATAGCAGTACCATTTTTGTGGTATCTTAAATCTCCTGCATTATTTGCATCTAATGTCCACTTACTAGTACCGTCTGCGCTCTCTATAGCTAACCCTTCTGCTATACCATCTACACTAGCTTTTACATGTAACTTAGAAGATGGGTTAGTAATACCAGATCCTATTTTTCCAGCAGCAGTAAAATTAGTAGATACAGCTCCTGACCCAGTAACATCTAAAGTTACAAGAGGATTAGTATTATTAATACCTACTTGACTACCTTTTATAGTCATTGTAGTATTTATAACTCCAGACTGTGCGGTATTAAAGTTTAATTGACCTCTTTCATTACCATCTGTGTATACACTTGTTACACTATTTATAGAAGAAAAAACTTCACTGCTTGCTGCAGAATTTAAAGCTTTAAACTCTATTAAACCGCTTGTAGTATTATTGCCAGTTACTCCACTGTCTGCTATTGTTATTTTAGGGTCAGCGTTAGTTGTAACTAATAAATCTCCTGTAGTTGTTTCTCCTGTAATTTCAAAATCCCCATCTACTCCTAAATTGTTTATTACAGTTACATCACCATTAGTATCTATTCTTAACAACTCATTACCGTGAGCATCAAGATTACCATCTTTTATAGATAGCCCACTAGCATCAGTTAATATTGTCCCTTGACCTCCTGATGTTGTATCAAAAGAAAGTATAGGACTTTGCCCATTAAGTGTTAATGAAGCTCCATCTGCAATATTAGAAATAGCTACTGTAGGCTTTATAGTAGTAGATGCATTATCTCCTACTGTTATTTCAGAGTTAGGGCTTGAAACTCCTACTCCTAAGTTTCCATCTGATGTTATACGTACACGCTCTGTAGGCGTGTCTGAGTCAGTTCCATTACCAAATACAAGGCTACCTGCTCCATCATTATATATTCTTGAATCTAAGCCACCTGCAGGTACAGATAAAATTAGTTCAGGAGTAGCTGATGTTATTTTAACAGAACCCTGTACTAAAGCATCTCCTACTACTTCTAATTTTTCACTAGGTGTAGTTGTTCCTATACCTACATTAGAAGTAGAATCATCTACTACTAAACCTGAGCCATTAGATCCTCCTACAGTATAAAAATTAACTGCCCCATCAGCATCTCCATCAGCATATAAACCACCATAAAAAGTACCATTAGAAGATTTAAAACTATAAACTTTATTCCAATCTGCATTTGGACTTCCTGTAATAGTTACACGCCCTCCTCCAGTTACTGAAAATGATCCATTTTCATTATTTTCACCTATTTGTAAAGGGTATATTGGAATACTAGTACCTATTCCTAGATTACCTTCGTTATTTATTCTTACAACTTCTCTATTCTGTGGAGAAACATTTCCTGTAGTATAAAATGCTAGTGCGCCTTTTGAGCCAAAAGCATTGTCTGATACTGAAGCAATTCTTGCCATAATATCATTAGTACTTCCTGGTGCAGTAGAGTTAGCTTTAAAATCAAGTGAGCCTGTAATATCTCCTTCAGACATAGCAAATAATCCTCCAGTAGCTCCTCCTGTTATTGTTACAGTTGAAGTTGTACTGTCGTTTACTATTTCTAATTCTGTTAGTGGGGTAATAGTTCCTATGCCAACATACCCTTGACCATTAATAGACATTTTCTCAGTTCTATCTGCAGGTAAAAAAGTATTATTATCTTGAGTAAAGAATCCTAGTCTAGGGTTTAAAGTAGCAGGGTCACTGTCAGTATTAATGTTTCTTATTTCTGAACCATACCACTCAACACCTGCACTATTTTTACTATTTAAAGTAATACCTACATACTCACCGTCAGCATCTGCTCCACTAGTAAAAGTTGCTATATTACCATTAGTTCCTGCGTTATCTACAGATAACTTTGATGTAGGAGAAGAAGTACCTACTCCTAAGTCTCCTTCTATAATAGCTCCATTTGTAGGAGCTGCAATATTATTATATCCAGTACCTACTCTTAAGTTACCTTCTATGTCTAGTTTAGAAGTAGGACTTGAATCTCCTATTCCTATATTATTGTTATTTTCAGTTACAACGCTGTCTTCAATTGTGTTTGAATCAGCCCATTTAGTTAATTTACCTGCAGTACCAGTACCGTCTATTTTTTCATCTATTAAAATCTGTTGAGCATCTTGCTCATCCTTTAGTACTTTACCTTGACTAGCAGCTAAACTAATAGTGTTATCAGTTGAATCTAAACCATCATAAACATCTCTTTGTGCTATAGTAGTATCAACTGCATTACCATTATAAGTAGGTAAGCCATTTACATCTTCACCAAAGTTATCTAAAACTGATTTATTAGCATGGGTGTGTGTACCTAATCCTATATAAGAAGTTACAGTACCATCAGCTAATAGTATTTCATCTACAGTTCCTCCATCTTTAATAAAGGCATTACTTTTTATATTGCCATCTACTTCTAAAGCTTCAGATGGACTTTGAGTTCCTACTCCTACATTACCTCCTAAAGGGTTTAATAGTAGTTCGTGGGAATTTGCATTAGTTACACTTTGAGATTGTAGCCAAGCTTTGTTAGAATTAAGTACTCCTACTTGTAATCCATAATAAGCAGGATCAGTATCTGAATTACTTATAAATACACTACCTGTAGCAGCACCTAATGTAGGTATATCAGATGCATTACTTGATTCAACGTGTAGTTTTGTTTTTGGGTCTGTTAGTCCAACTCCTACTTTACCATCAAATGTAAGAGCTAAAGTATCATTAGTAGCTCCTGTTCTAAATTCTAATCCACCTATTGTGGAGTTATTAGCAATAGTACTTACTCCTGGTCTACTAAAATACATATTAGCACCAGTGTTTTCTATACTTACATTACCTAAAGAGCCATTAACCTGAAAATCCCCAGCTACATTTAAAGTTGTAGAAGGGGTAGTTGTATTAATACCAACATTACCAGTATTTGCTTGTACAGTAATCTTAGCATCTGTTAAATCAGCGTCTGTGTTATCTAAGTCAGAGTTATTGAGTATGTGTACATCACCAGTACCAAAGTTTCCTTTTGTGTCTAGTACTATACCTCCTTTTACTGCTCCATTTTGATCAATAAATCCAGTTAATCCTACTCCTGTAAACTCATTAGTGTCATTGTTTTGCCCTGCCACTATAGCAAAAGAATCTGTAGTAGTGTTATTATAAACTGTAGCTCTGTATCCAGGAGTGTCAGTACCAACTCCTAAGTAACCTGCTACATATGCATCCCCATCTAACTCAGTGTCTCCGCTAACTACTGCATCTCCTGATACTAGTAAGTCGTTAGTTACATCTAAACTATCTATATTTGCATGTCCAGTTACAGTTAACTCTTGAGAAATTACTTCTCCAGTTACATTTACATTTCCACCAACAAATAAGTCATTAGAGATTTTAGCATCGCCACCTACATCTAATTTTTTTGTAGGAGTTGTTACGTTTATACCTACGTTTCCGTTAGCGTAGTTTACAGCTATACTTGAAGGGGTAGCAGTAGATCCATCAGGGTTTTGCCATATACTACTATCAGAACTTTTTCTAATTAATGTAATATCATTGTTTGTTAACTCCCAGACAAAATCAGGAGTATTGCTATCTCCTAAAAATAAAAGGGCATTTACTTTTTGAGGCTCAGTTAAGTTAGCGTTAATCCAAGTTTCTACTTCTAGAATTTGTGGATCATTTGTTACAGCAAAGGCTGATAAAGGTATTTCAATTTTTTCTACAGCATAGTCATTAGCAGTACCATAACCTAAAAACTCCATTGCTTTATCTACTAAACCAATGAAACTTTGATTATAATTTGCTAAACCTCCTGTTGTTTCCTTAGACCCTCTAATATCTTTTCTTCCAAAGATTGTATTTTGAGACTTAAAGACTTTTATGAAAACCTTTTTAATATCCATTCAGATAAACGTTTAAATCTAAGAAAAAATATATTGTAACTTTACATTAAAAAAATGCAAGCATATCCGATTAAAGATACACTTGCATTAATTATTTTATAAAGTCTAGAGTGCTCCTGTTACGACAGCATCTGTACTTGCAACCCAAACTCCAAGAACTGCATCAAAGTCAGTTTTGAAAGGTGTGTTTAAAGTAGCTCCATCTGCACTTACAGATATAACTGGGAAAAGATCAGCATTATCAGCAGTATATGCTGTTAGTACTGCGTCTACATCAGCAGTTGCATCCATAGCTGCAGGCATTAACATAACTAGTTGCTTAGGAGAAACTTCTTTTCTAGTAAGAGTTTCTTCAAAATCAACATAATCAAGAATAGCTGAAGTATATGGTGTGTTTTCAGCTACATAGTTGTAACCTTCAACAACATTAAATGAAGGATAATCTGTTGCTACAAAAAGATTGTGTACATTTCTTTGTGCACTTCTTCTGTTAGCCATATCCCAATTCATGTTTACAGCTTCTTCGTTACCAGCTTTAGTTGAACTAAATCCTTCTGATACTCTGAAACCGTCAGTTAAGTTTACAGTAATGTCAACTGTAGTCTTAGGGTTAGTATTTACTCCTAAAGGAATAGAATCTCTTTCTCCTAATACAATAAAAGCATCAACCTTAGCTGCAGCACCTGCAGTAGTAAGATCAATTACTTCAACAGTAGTAGCAATATCAATTGCTTCTGTAGCCTTACCTGCTGCTACGTCTTCAGCTTGAAGCTTAAGAAGTTTAGCAAGACCTGCAACCATTTCTGGTGTTATTGTTACTGAAGATGTAATACCTTTATAATCCATAAATGGAACAGAATCTCCTGCTGCAATACTACCAATTGCTACTCCACCTGAAACTGTACCTGCAATATTTACTGCTAAAGCTACAAAAGGCTTCTTTCCTTTCATGTCTCCGTTCTCTCCTGAAAAAGTAAAAGAGCTACGGTTTAATTTATAAAGCATGTTTTGGATAACGTAATCCTTAGCATTAACTGTACCTAAAGCTGTAAAGTCAGGAGCAAGAATTTTACTTGTTACTGAGTTAGAGTTAAATCCGTGAGTCTTCTCTATCTGAGCAGAATCCATCTCAACTATAATACCGTATTCAGTACTATCAACAGGAGCTGGAAAATCAGAACAAGAAACTGCAGAATAAACTGCTGTTCTAGGTTTAGTAATAGTTAATGATCGTACATTATCTTTCTGAATATCATCAGAAGATACATATACTGGATCTGCTACTTTCCAAGGATCTGCAAGAGCTAAGTTTGAGCTTGCAGGAGTTCCTTGCATTACTCTAATTGCTCTTACGTTACTTGCTACCTCACCACCAGCTAGAAAATTGTTAGCTGCTACTGTCCCATAAAAATCTGCGGAAGCAACTCCGAACTGACCGTCAGCCAAGTTTACATTGCTTGCACCTAGTACTGCTTGATTTTTAGAAAAAGCTTGAGGTTTAGATACTAGAATTTCTTCTATATCACGCTTGTTACTTCTTTTAAATTGTGTCATTTTAAAAATATTAATTTGAAATTATAAATTAGAAACTATTTGATTTTGAGCTACTTGATAATCTGTAGTCTGCATAGCTTCCCATTCTCGAACAACAAAGTTAACTAGAACATCAATGAATGTTTCATCTATTTCTGGGTTAACAGCGTTGTCTGTTAAAGAATAACCATCTAAGCCTTTACTAGATTCTATACTATTATAGCCTCCTATAAATGCTCTTCTTGGTTGTTTAATATACTCAACATCAACTGTTGAGATTGTAAATTTGTTATTTGTATATAAATATATAGAAGAGCCTAAGCCTGTACTAGCCCTTGCAATAGTAAATGGAATTCTTTTCCACTTTCTAGAAGGCTTAGAAAATGCGTCTCCTAAAATAGTATTTAGTTGTGTGTGCTTATCTAAATTTAAGTTAATAGGTCCACAGTCAGTATTAATACTAACTCTAACTAAATGCCTGTACTTGTGCTCTAAAAAAGTAAATGGTATTTCAAATACACCATCTTTGTGAGCTAATGGAGTCAAAGGTGCTTGCTCTGGTTGCTTTACTAAAAGATTAGATATCATATCTATTCTCATTTGTGTAGCTTCAAAGCCCATACCTTGAGTAAGTGCAGTACCTGCAAAAGCAGCATCTACGTAGTTGTCTTGACTAATGTTAATCAATTCATCTATTATAGCAGGAGGTAAATCATATCTAGAATTAGAATCTAATTTTTCTACCTTTGCTTTTACTAATACGTGTACTCTTTCAATTAATGCATCCATATTATTCTACCCAAATGTTTTTAGATTTCACTTCGTCAAATAAAATTTTATACCAGTTTTGTGATTCACTCTTTTCTGAGTAGTTTTCATATTCTGATAACATAAAGTTTTTAAATGTTAAAGATGAAGTAAATTCTCCAACATTAGGATCTTGTATTTGTGAATGCCAAGTATATCTACCGTCTCTTGCAGTAATAACATTACCGTTAAGAGCTTGCTGTATCAAGTACTCAATATCTATTTTATAAGATTCTTCAGCAACTGACATTCTTTCTACTAAACTAGTCAACCTTTCGCTGTTAGCAAGTTGATGTCTGTTAGAGCTAGAAATATACTCAAGTAAAACTTCTTTTACTTTATCATCTGTAGCTTTACCTTTTAGTATATTGTTTCCAACATTATCTTTAAGAATAATAGCTGCTTTGTATCTATCATAAGCTTCAAACTTACGCTTTAGAGTTTCATAGTTATATGCTGCTTCAGTTATAACTTCTCTCCTCTTAATCTTTCTTTCTTGTGCCTCATTTTCTTCTGAGATAAAAAATCTGTGACTAACAGGGTTAATGTCATCTATTGACTCTGCAATTCTATTGTGATTTTTTATAAGTTGCATTGACAACCTCCCTCGTGGGGTATCACTAGAAAATCTATTTGTTCTAGGATATAATACTAACTTAAAGTTCTGTAAGTATGTTGGAACTTCTGCATCTAAATGCGTTCCTTTTCCAGCACTTAATAAGGTAGAACCTTTCATTTCTGAAGTATAAAAATCTGGATCTACTCCATCTCTTACTTCGTATTCTCTTTGTTTAGAAATTTTATCTTCTCCTACTAATGAGTCTAATAAAGAATCCCATAGTTTAGATAGACCAAATTCTACTTGCAACTCTGTTGCTTTTTTACCTTTAAAAGGATTTTCAACTAATTCATCTAGCCCAGTGATTAATCTACGTTTAGCGTAATCTGCTTTGAACTTATAAATATCGTGAACTTTTGAACCTCTTGATTGATTTAGTGGAGAACTATTTACTTCTTCACCTGTAACAGGATCAAATGTTTTATACTGTCTTGTGTGTCTTCCTTGTACACTTGTTCCTTGTACAGGGTTAACGAATAATACATGATTTTTCATATCATTTTAACTTTTTCGTGGTTAAATTAAAAAAAATAGGTTCCTTTTTAATGTTGTCACCTACAACCAATCTCCAGTTTGATCATCTATATATAATCAAAAACAGATAGCGAATTTTAATATGCTAGTGTAGGATCGAATTCTACTCTACCAATTCTTTCTGTATCCCATACACAAAGTCCACCAGACATTTCTCTGTACATACCCATTTTTTTGTTGTTTGAGTAAGCATTTGAACCGTCAGTAATAGCACCTGTTACAGGGTCATATATGTTAGAAACAGTGTAGTATGATTCTACTCCACCTTCTTGAACACATGTAATGTTTGCATTGTTTGCTGCTGCAGCTTTTTGATCAGTTGCACCAAAATCAAAGATATCATAAGCGTATGACTCTAAAGTTCTATCAACTCCTGGAGCCATTTCTGGGAATAAGTTTCTGTCATCTTTGATTGGGTCATGTTGTACTTGAATTACTAGACCATTTGTTAGTCTAATAGAAGTAAACTGTGATCCGTACTCTAATGCGTTCTGGTGAAATCTTGAATCAACATTACGGATAAATTTATCATCAACAGTAACGTATTGGAATTGAGAAGCTTCCTTAGCAATTAGTCTGTGGAAGAAATCAACACCTGCTTCACCTGTAGAAAGAATAATCAATCTATCAGAGAAATCACGTCTTGTGATAAATACAGACATTAAGTATTCAGAAAGATCTGAAAGAGTTAATGAACCGTTGTGTGAGTAGAAGTTACCATCTTTCACTAACTGTCTCCATCCTGGAGGAGTTTTGATTGGTCTTCCTGAATCATGATCTTGAGAAAACTGTAAACGACCCCATTCCATGCTGAATTCTAAATCTCTGTGGATTCTTTCTTCAAGGATTCCTTCCATCTTAGTAATATATGTTCCAGCCATTACTTTCGTAGACTGTCCACCTTTACCTGTGTTTCCTAGATTCTTTAGTTCAGAGTAATACATGTACCCAACTCCTAGAGCTTCTCCAGTGTGAGTACCTGTTCCGTCTGAATAAGACATACCTGCAGAAGAACCTCCATCTCTACATCCCATTTCTAGTCTGATAAATTTGTCAGTTACCTCTACCTTTCTTGCAAATGCTCCTGTCACAGATGACAATTCAAACATTTGGTTAAAGATAGGTGCAGAATATTTTGTGTTAAGCTCTGTTGCTACTTGTGTAGTTGCATCAATAACTTTTCTACCTGGCATAATGTACTTAATGTCTACCCAAGAATTTGGATCTCCATCTTGTAACTCAACTACGTAGTGGTAGTTATTATCAGATACTCTTTTACCGTGTCCTACTATCTTTAGCATAGGAGCATCAGCACTTTCTGTTTTAAGAACAGTTGGCTCATGTACGTTCGGTGTATCAAGACCGATCATAAATGACATTCCTCCTCTTCCTGGCTTACTATCAAGAGGTACTAATACGTCTGTGATAGTAAATGAAGTCTCAGTTTCACTAATTAAAGCCCACTTATAATCATCAACCCCTGGTCGGAGTGTATGAACATTATTATTTCCTTTAGTCATATAAAGGAATTTTTTGTTTAATAGGTGTGTTCCTGGCTTAGATGAAAAAAGTTGCGCTCCTCTAACACCGAAGTTATGAGGTCCGTACTTTTTAAACATCTGCGCGTGTGAAAACGAGTCTTGAAATGAACCTCCTAGAGTTTCTCTTCTTGTAAACTCTAATGCAGTTTTTCTAAATGTACTCATTATAATTATTTATTTAAGGATTAACAAATTGAACATCATCCATTAGGTTTTTGTTACGCTTAGTTCCAGAGCTTTTTCGTGACGAGGAGCTGTAATTCTGTCTAATAGAATTGTCTTTTAATTTTTCTACCTGTTTAGAGGCTGCAACTTTTGCAAACTCTGTAAGGTCAAATGTTTTAGTTTTAGCATCATAGTACTGACTTAATGTAATTAACTGTACTAATGATTCAGGATTAGTAAATGCTTCTGTAAATCTTTCTACATATGCATTACTTCTATAGTTAGCTTTAATAGCCTCCTTTGTTCTTTTAGGAAATTTATTATTATCTATAGTATCATATAGACTAGTAGTAAATTCTCGTTGAGCTTCCTGTTGCTCCATCTCTTGTAACCTTTGTTGTTCCAAGATTTCATCAGGTGTAGTCTGAGATGCTTTTTGGTATTTAGAAGCTAGTTCTTTTAATGCCTTACCTTCTTCATCTCTTGATTCTAATAGGTCAATGTTAGACTCTATTAGATCATCATCAAGCCCTTGAGCTTTTAGATGGTTACTTACTATTTCTCTTGCACCTTCTAAAGAGTCAACTGATACTGGTTGGTTATATAAGTTTAAAAATCCAACTACATCTTGATCAGTAAGTTCGTGACCTTTATTCATAATATACTCCATTATCTGTTTACCTTTTTCATTGGTATTAGATAGTAAGTTATCTTTTACACTTTCAGGAATCTCTTCAAAAATTTCATCAAGTTTTTCAAATGTACCATCAAAGTCATCTCTGTCTGTAATATAACCTTTGTCAAGTAAAGTTTTATAAGTACCTACTGCGGTAGGATCTTCTTCTACTTGTTCAGGAGCATCGTTAACATCAACTTCTTCTTCTTCTTGTACATTTTCTCCAGCAGGATCATACGTTGATTCTTGTACTGGGGTGGAATCCTCTCCTTCTGTTTCTACTTTATAGAAATCTGGATCAGATATAATTTCGACATTTTCATTGTCAAGTAGGTCATCCATAGCAGGGACCTCAAACGTTTTAGCCATAATTTTTCTTTTTATGTTCTACAAATATACTAACATATGTTGAAACTTCAAAATGTAAATTAGATACTTTCTGAAGTTTCATACATAGTTATATTTAATTAAAAAATATTTAAAATTAATTAGTTTCCGATTTAGATTTGGAAGTTGCAATCCTTTCTTTAGACTCAATGTCCTTTTCTTTTAGAACTTTTTCATTCTGAAGTTTAGATTCTTTAATATCCATATCTCTTTCTTTAATGTTTAATTCTCTAGTTTTAATGTCAGCGTCTTGCCCTAATTTAAGCACTTCCATATAATCAGGTACTCCATCATTATCAGCATCTTTATCTTCAGCTCTAGCTGTGTTATTCATGGCAGCTATCTTTTCACTAGATGCATTACGCATTCCCATTAACTGTACTTCATGAGCTTGTGAATCTTCAACTTGCTCTTTTTGCATTTGTGCCATTTTTTCTTGTGACTCCATACTAGCTTGTTGCTGTGCTTGCGCTCTTTCTTGTTGCTTTTGTACTTCTACTTGAATTAACTTATGAGTTTCTTCAGCTGATTGACCTGACGTAATTGATTTTAATAACGTAGATACTGCAGCCATTCCTTGTGGATTCTGCGAAAACGCTTGAGAGTTTTGCTTCATATAGTTTTGATACTCAATATTGTTTCCAGTATTAGTAACAAATACCATTGTGTTTAGCATTTCTACAGATTTATGGCTTATCTTAAATAATTCTCTAGTTCCATCTTCAAGTAGATACTCTAATGAGTGTTCTTCTTCATCTTCAAGTAATACTCTTTCTGCAAAAGTTCTAAAGTTAATTAAATAATCATTAAATACATCTGCCCATATTTGAGAGTGTGCAAAAAACAAAGGCTCTGTAATATGGTGAGACTGTGCAATTGCTTGTCTATTATCAGCCACATTACTTCCTGAACTAAATGCTGCTTGTCTTTGTGGGCTAATACCCATCGCCATAGACATTTCTCTTTCTAGCAACTCTAGTAATTGTTGTAGTAGATATATTTCGTTAGCTGTTGATAACATCATCCCATGCCCTCCAGGTGTTCTTTGGGGATTTGGTAAGCCAGACACTCCAACTTGCGACCCTGAGTAAAAGTTTTTACCTAAGTACCTTTGGTATACTAATGCAACCTTTAGTGGGTCATTTATTGTTTCTCCATCTACATCTTTACCTAGTGATTCTGGTATTTGGTCTATGTCTATGTTTTGTACATACCCTTCGTATTTTGATAACTCTCTATTTTGTATATTTTTAATAAATAAATATTGCAAGTATAACGGCAATGCTCTTTCAAACATAGACACAGAAGCTGCGTTTCTAGCAGTTAATACTATACCTTTGGTAGACAATGAAAAATTAGAAAATGGATTTTCTAAATTAGTTACTTGATAAGGTACTTCTCTATACTTTACAAATTTGTTAGAGTCTAATCTAGTTACTTCATACTTACGTGGAACCCATAACGGCTCTACTGAGTATTCTGAATCTTCATCCATCCACACAAACTTATGTGTCTTATGTCCAAATTTGTTTGTAAACTTAACTTTTTCTGCAGTTTTAGGTATATCAAAATCGTTTCTAACTAGTAATGTTACTTTTTCTCCTAATTCATTAATATAAGACATAAAGTATACAGGCTTAAACGCTTTAAACTCAAATCGAGTTCTAGTTACTAACTGATCATCTCTATGTCCTGTTGTTTGATAAAGCCCATCAGTCTTTTCTCTTTTACCTCTAGCATCGTCATAAAAATCTTCTAGTATAGAATAGTCTTTTTCTGTGTTCTGTATATTCCTAGATCCTACCCCTAAACTATTACGTTTATCTCTAATTGATGCATTGATAAAAGAATAATCTGCTATTTCTTCATCACTAAGTACGTCTATATATTCTTCTATAGCTTGTGCTGGTGTAATAGTATCTATATGTGCAATCCAATCTCCTTTGTGTATTCTAGGTTCATTAGGTGATTTATGAAACTTAGTATTCATTGGGTTCCACACTTCTACCATAGGTGCTCCATGTTTCCAGCCAGAGTGAATAAAGCATCTATCATTTATAATAAGATCTGCTATTGTATCTAGCTCTTTGGCTTTAGTGTCTTGAGTAGCTTTACAGAACTTAAGTGCATGTGAGTAAAATATTTCCCACTCAGAGCTAAAGTTTTTTGCATTAATATCTTCAGGCTGCTCTTGTGTAGTAAGCTCTTGGATCATTTGATCTATCTCTGTAGGCTTCATTCCAGCCATCTTACCTTGCATTTCCTGTATCTTTATAGCTACCTTTTCCTCAACCGAGGCTGTAAGTGCAGCTAAAAGCTTTTCATTCTTATCTTTTATTGCTTTAGCAGATAAGATCATTACTTTAAAGTCTTCTACCCTCTTAAGCTTCTCTCCTTTTAATATGTTAACTAGGTTATGTAGTTTTGGATAAGATATTAAATCTTCTTCTACATTAAAGTCGGTATATACACCTAGTGGGTTACATATTTTCTTAGTTTCTTCTTTTATACTACTAAGGTCACCGTTATATATTTGGTAATTTTTATGTAATCTATCATAGTCATCTACATAACTATCTTTATAGGGAACACAATATTCCATATAGTCTACATACCAGTCTTTAGTTTTCTTAGAGTCTGGTACTTTTAAGTTTAACGGTATTTCCGTATTTTTAAATGCCTTCATTATTTATTATATAATTTGTGTTTAGGAGTAGCTCATATGATGCAAATGCATTTTTTAAAGATTGTACTATTACTCGTGTTGGATCTATAATACCTTCTTCTAATAAGTTACATGCCTTTTTGGTTAAAACGTTAATTTCTTCTACAGTCTGTTCTAATTCAGCATTACTTTTAATTTGATATGCAGGTGCAAAGCCTATATCTTCGATTAGAGAGCCTTTTGCAGCCTCTGCTAGGGCTATACCTCCCCCCTTAACATATCCTCCCTCTATGGCAGCCTGTACGGCTCCTAGGGCATCTTCTATCCTATCGTATTCTTCCTGTCTGTTCTTTTCGGTTGCACCTCCTACATAAATAATAGCAGTAGAGCCTCTTAACTTATTTATTCTAATCTCAGCAAATCTTTTTTCGTGGTCTTCTATATACCCATCAAACGTTGCTTCTACTTCCGCTATTCTTTTTTCTATACCTTCTTTACTTTCTGTAAAAATAGTAAATGCTACTGGAGTTATAATAATCTTATCAACCAACCCTTGCTCATTACGTAGTGCTTCTATATCTCTATAATTCTCTACCATATTTCTACCCCAACCTGGAGCTTTAACTAAACAAGCTTTTAGTCCTTTAGTCATGTTACCGTAAACAGTAGATATAACTGCAGGAGAAAATCCTGGAGAAATAATTACTAATGGTGCATTTAATTTATTAGCGTGCTCTATAGCTTGTATGTATAAGGATGGATCAGACGATTTGTTTTCATCGATAACAACTAAAGCGTTTTCTAGGTTACAGTACCCATTACGTTGATTCTTAAACTTTTCAGAGATATACCCTGTGTTACCAATAAATTCTACACCACTTGCTACTTCGTAGTAAGTCTCAATAGACTCTTCATCTTCTTCTAGTGTTACTCTAGACTCTAGACCTACTTGCTCGTATACTGTCTTTAGTATTTTTCCTACTTCTTTAGAGTTACCTGACGTAGATGCAATTGCCTCTAGTTCATCTAGTGTAGTAAGTTCTTTTGAGCTTTCTAGAACTTTATCTATTACTGTTGCTATTTCTGTTTGCAATGTAGTTACATACTCTCTTGTATTACTAGGGATTTCCCTATTAGCCATTGCTTTTAATAATACTGACGTTGATGTAGTACCATCACCACATTCTTCTACTGTTTTCTGAGCTGAGTTAATTACTAACTGAGCACCTATATCTTCTATAGGGTTTCTTAACTTTATTTCTCTTGCTACTGATACTCCATCTTTAGTAAATCTAGAATATCCATTTCTGTTAATTAAAACGTATTTACCGTGAGCACCCATTGTTGAGGATACTACATCGGCAGCCTTAGACAAGCCTACTAATACTTCTTTTTTTGTGTCTATGATTCTGGTCATGTATTGCGCTATTTGTTGATAAAAACTGTAATCTGTTTGATTCTTTTTTTCTTCTGACTTGTGTCATAAAAGATTCTTGTTCTGATAAAAATGTAGGAACTAGTATTAACGATGATACTGCATCAAAGTTACCATCTAGTGTAAACTGAGCAATTTGCCGTACTAAAAATATACAAGGTAGTGTTTCTATTAATTTAACTTCTCCGTTACCTCGTGTTACGTCAGTAAGTAATAAGTCATTTGTATCATCTACCATTGTCATTTTACCTATAGCTCCTCTAGCACCTACCATATACCCAAACTGGGTTACTTTCTTTTCGTAGATACTGTCTCCTTTTGCATGCTGGGGTCTTAATGCTAGTAAATGTAACTTACTCTTTTTCTCAAAGTAAGACCTACAAAATTCCCCTCTGTTTGCTTCATATACTAACCCTCTAAATGGGTTACCATAGAATGCTAACAACTTTTCTAAATTCTGATAGTATTGTTTCTTACCTCCTTTAGGTTTACCTATGTAAGAACAAACTAGTTGGTTACCATCATGTGTAACACTGTACTTAGGATTTAAAAATCCATAGGTTACTCCTAACGATGCTCCGTCTTCTTGGTTATCTGATACATAAGGATCATGTACAAAAAAATACATATCGTTAGGTACTGAACCTCTAACTTCTTGCGGTGGCTGGTACATCATTACTTCACCATCCATTCTTTCCATGTCTTTTCTAATTGGAAAATCATAAAAAGGATTAGGATTATGCACTATATCATAAGTTACTCCGTTAGGTTTAGCACTATCCCACCTTAACTCTATAGCTGTACCAATAGTTTGATAGAGCTTTCTGTCCATTAATTGTCTCTCCCTTTCTACTGCTTCTTCATATGGTAGTAAATACTGTGCATCTGTAACCCACATGTGTGATGGTATATCAGGGTAGTTCATACAGTGCATTCTAAGTGTTTTGGGATTTGCAGACTGTGCTGCTTCCATATACTCACTTAACCAATGTTCTCGTGCTGCTTTTACATCTGTATTACCATTTCTATCCTTAAACTGTCTATAAGTCATGTATGCAGGAATAAAAAACCCTATATTACCAGTGTTCTCCCAAACGTCTTCATATTCTACTATATTAAATTGTGCAGGGTTAGTAAACATTTCTTTTGACTGCAATACTAACTCTACGTTTCCTGATGTACCTAGTAGATACTGTATCCCAAACTGTACACCATTTCTTGTTACTGTTGCTTTATTAGAGTTCCATACTTCTATAACGTTATCACTTAATCCAACCTCCTCAAAGGTACTTACGTTATAACGACCTCCTGCTGCTGCTTCTGCTCCGTCTTTCTTGTTAGATGAATAAGATACATGAAACATTCTTGTACCTGTACCAAAACCACCTACCCAACTACCATTAATCTTTTGCTCATATAAGTGTGCCCAACCACCAACTTGTTTGTTACCTGGCTTGATAGGACCATTCATATCTCTGTAGAATGGGTTAGGAGTCCAATCCGAACCACCTTGTTGCCCCCATACTCCTAGCCTTGGGTTAGTTGCAAACTCATTCATTGCATCTACAAGCTTCTGTATAAGTTCACCAGATTTATCTGTCTGCCCAGATCCTATAGCTATTTCTATTTTTTGTACAACTTCTTTGTCATACTTTACTGCTCCATCAAAGCATATCTGATAAAGGTTAACTGCTATTGCAGAAAAAAAACTTTTACCTGAACCCCTTGATCCAAATACAAACTGGTTACTAGCTGGGTTTTGAAACAAAGGTATTCCTAACGGTTCGTCAGTTACTCTTCTAAGGTTTTGTCTTGGGGGTAAGTATTTCTTTAACTTTCCTTTTTTGTTTATTACATTTAGTAATGCTTCTTTTAAGTCTGGATCCATGTCTTCAAACTCTGCAGTGTTAGGAACTCCTTTTTCTACATAATCAAAATACAAACTATCAGAAGTATACTCATCATCATTCTTATATCCTGAAAACCCCCTTGCTTCCCAATGATGAAAAGCTTGTTCCCACTCTAAGTCTTGTATCTTTGGTGCAGTCTTCTTAGTTACTTTAGTAAACTTGTTAGTATCTACAATAATACCAAATTTACCATAAAAGTACAAACAACCTGGCATATGCATCCATTTACCAAACTGCTGTGTCCATTTACCTTCTATACAGTATTTTTTTTCTTGTTGCCAATATTCTATGTATCTTGGGTCACTAGGGTGAAATATTTTTATTTCATCTAAGTTAAATGCTTTTATATTATCTATTTTTACCCAATTAGGCTGACCACAAGTCCAATGTTTATATTCTGTCATACGCTATTCTAGTTTAAAAAGAAGAGAGAGCTTCGGGCTCCCTCCCCAATTCACCTATTGGATTGTCTTTATTTACAAGGGTACAATCTTAAACCCTCTCTGCACAAAGTGTAATCTTAAGAGTACTTTCTTAACCACTCTTCTATATGCTCATGCCTAAGTGTTATAGGAGGATCTATTTGCTTTTTATTTTTAAAAAACGCAGGTATGCCCTTACGTGTAAATACGTAACCTTGGTCTTCTAATCTACCTTTGTTCTCATTAAAGTTTTCTCTCTTGCCCATATCTTCTACTCCTAGTTGTATTCCTAGTATGTAAGCTATTTTTCCTATTTGTTCTTTAGCTGTTCTACATGGGCTACACCATTCCGCGCCTGCTATTACTATCATGAGTCTATTTCTTCTTTTAGTAAATCCATAAGTTGTTCCATTCTTTTTGCATAGTATGTTTCAAAAGATTCATCTATGTTATTGTTTTTGTATACTACGTATAAGGTATTTCTCATTCTTTTAGATAAAGTCTTACCAAACGTTGTATCTGATTTCATTTCATCTAACTCACTAAGCTCCTTTGCTGTAAAAACTTCTGGTTTCATTGTTATATAACAGAAGTCACTCATTCCTAGTATTTCTCCTGCTACATTAGGCTCTAGTTCATCTGTATTAAACGATATATTTACTGTTCTATTTTTTAATCTTTGTACTTTTGTTATTTCTGCTGGTATAGTTACCATAAATTTATATTTATTAGATAAGCCCTCTTTCACTAGCTGTAAGCTTTCTACCGCCCTTTAGTTGAGCTTCTGCTTTTTCTAACTGCCACATTTCTTCTAAGTCTTTTAATTCTTTAAACAAACTTGCTATGGTCTTAGATAAAGTTGCTACCTGCTTTATAGTTCCTGGTATAACTCTTACTTTATTAGTTTCATCTACAGTATCTAGAGTTAGAGTAGTACCATCTATAAACTTTTGGTATCTTTTAATCTGATCTTGGTGTTTCTTTACAGCTCTTTGTGCAAAGGTCATTGTTAGATCTGTATACTCGCCTCTTCCTACTATATATAAAGGAAAATCTATATTAAAATTAGGAAAGAACTTATCTTTTGCATTGTCTATCCTTACTTCCTCTGGTAATGAGTACTGAGGATTTATTTCCTCGTCATTCTCTTCCATTAGAATAATCATCCACATATATTTACTTGAAAGCTCTCCACCTTCGTCAGTAGCATGTAACTCTGAATAAGGCTTTATCATAACAAATTGAGGGTTAACTTCCCAACAATTTGTGTCAGGAGACCACGGTCTAATAGCTTGCATTAGTAAACCCTTTTATTTCTCCTGTATTCTTTTTATCTTTATCTGATAGTACTTCCCAGTTTTTATTTTTAGTAGAATTTACTACACTTTTATAATTCCATCCCAAAAAAAAAGATTTAATTGTCTGTTTTGTATTTGCAATACTGTCTGTCTTCCACTCTATCTGATTAATTATCTCCTGTCTGTACATTTGATTGAAATTTTAAATGTTGAATTGTATTATCAGAAAAAGTCACTGTTATAGTACCATTTTTCTTATATACTCTACTGTTGCTTCTTGGTGTAAAACTAGCTGTTATTACATACCCTGTTTCTGTTTTAGGATACTCAGCTACCGTACACCCACATGAAGTCTTTACTGATTTTATTGTTAGAGGTCCTGTATAGGTAAATACAACTGGTATTGGACTGCCTGATTGTACATCCCCTAAGTCTTGTATTGTTTTGTCCCACATATTAATAACATGATTTTTCGTAGGGGTAGTACTTTCTTTTAGGACATGGTTTAGATGAGAGTAACATCAAGTCTGTGTCGCATCCACATTCTAAACATGGTCCATTTTCAAAGCATTCCTTAGCCCCTGTCTTTTTTCTTAAATATTCTTTTCTGTTTATTGTCTTACCTGTTATATACCTAAAAGCGTAATGCAAACATCCTTGGATAAAATACAATACGTCTTTAGGGTTATACCAAGCGTGTTTTAGCTTGTCGTACATGTAAATAGTAGTTGTGATAAAGGAACTAAAAAATAACCGTGATGAGGGTTAGTTGAATCTGTCGGCATACCTTCAAGCCCTGACTCTGGGTGAATAAAGCTGTTAGTTAGATTTAATGTAGCTTCGTCTGCGTTACCTGAAGGCGTAATCTGTATCATTGCTTTGCCAATTATAATTTCATCTCCTGCTTTAATATCAATAGCATCTGTTTTTAAGTTAGATACTGCTACTGCTTTTTGACTAAACAACCAAGGATCAGATACTGTAGTCCATTTGCCATGCCCTGCATGTGTTGGAATCTCTATTAGCCTTAGTGGTGGTACAAAAACTCCATCTCTTTCTTCTGGCTCAGTCTTATAAGCTCTTACTAGCAAAGAGTAGTTTACGCTATTTAATCCCTTATACATAGGGTCAATGTTTTTGATGTTGGCATTATATTCCTTAACATCTTGTATATCTTGGGTAGTAAATACTTGATCATCTACATAATCTCTTTGATCAGCTACTTCCCCTAGATGAAGACCATCTAGCATGTTGTTCTTTTTCATTGTCTTTAAATTTTAAAAATTTTTCTAATTTAATTACGTCAGCTACCCTGTTGGTTAGGTAATATCTGAGCGTTTTGTAAAAGTTACTATATACAACTTCTACTAATTCTTTAGAATAACCAGTTTCCTTAGTCACCAAAGTAATAATTGTCTGTTGGTTGGTAAGTTTCATAATTTTCTAATCTTGTATCTCCGTTCTCTACTATATTTATTACCATACCATGGTAAAATTGTATATCCTGAAGAAAGTTTAAACCTAACTCTGTTTTTAAAGCTAAATAGTCATAATGATCCATAACTAATATTGTAGGTATTGCTTGATGGTCTAATTGATACTCTCTATATAAGTCATCAATTTCATCTCTTATACTTGTATTCATTGTTTAATCTTTATTGGTAATGTTAATTTAATTTCTTTTTTTTGCGCTATTAAATGTACTAAAGGAGAAAATATTCTAGATAAAGTACCATCTTCACCTATGATTTGCTTTTTAATAAGTTGCTTTCTAACATTAGCTATATGCTGCTTACTCATATACATTTCTTTACTTATCTCATCTAAAACACCTACTCCCTTACATTTAAACTCCGTACCTTTAGACATTAAATATGCTGTCATGTCAAGTTGCTTGTCTGTTAGTATGTTTTGCGTTTCATTTAAAATAAGTAAGTAATACCTGTAAAATTGTAGCTCAGTAGTTTCTTTACTAGCTGTACTACTAAGCGTTGGTTGTAATAAGTTTAATTCCATAATCTTTTGTTTTGTTAGTTCCTAGGTATACCTATCCCCCTGGAAATTTTGTCTTTCTTGAGAGATACTCTCGTAACTCCGTTATTAACCTGTAACTTCTACTCACTGTACGTCACCACTTACGTGGTTACACCCTTGAAGGTACGTCTATATCAACCCTTAGTATTATTCCTTCCTAAGTTTTATATACAGGCAATTTTTGTTATTATCGGGGACATTTCAACCATTATGTTTCTCTGTTATCTCAAGAGCATAGTCTATAACCCAACGTCTGAACTTGTGCTTTCTATAAGGATAGATGCTATTAACCAAGTTGTAATTAGTAGTTGAACTAATATAACAATGCAAATATAAAACGAATATCTGGATTATCCTAATTTTTTAGCACTTATTTTTAAAAAACTTTTAATCGAAGGAGAGTACTTATAAATAAGGGGTTGGGTTCATTTGAGGGTAGTGCATTAGAGCTTAAATATAAATTACATTATTTAAAAAATGGAAATATGGCGTAAAAAGTTGCCTAAAATAAAAAATTTTTTTTTTTAAAAAAATGGATTTGCGTATAGATAACCTCCGTCGATGTATACAAACAATTACCCCAAACTAATTATTGACAGAATTGTACCCCCAGGGTACGATTCATAATTTTTATCGAAAGCTTTCTGCTTTCAAAAATTTCGTACTATGACTTTTAATGATTTGTTAGACACTCTTAACGTTAACTCTCTTTCTTTAACAATGCAGAAAGATTTAGACGGTATTGAGACTGGGTATGCTACTCAGTGGGATGCTTCTACTCGTACGAGAGTAGTTATGTCTCCTGAAGCCCTTGCAGGTGCTTCAGACCCTTCTGTTAACAACTTCGTTGTTATTCCTTCTTCATTAGTTTCTAAGGACAAGACTGTCCTTAACAAAGAGACTGGTGCTGAAGAAACTATTAAGGGACAACCTTATGTGAATAACTTCGTTATTCTCGGTGAGCCAACTATTACGTTTGGCAGACACTAGACTTTGATACACTTCCTCTGAGCTTCGGCTCAGGGGATTAAAGCTTGACCTGAACATGTCGCAAACTGTTCTATTTTTTTGTAGTACATTGGAGATAATACATACGACGGTATGAATCCATAGCATAACTGGGGTCGAAAATGATAAGTCAACGATGTACTTATTGATGCGCCAATGTACTATTTTTACCTAACGGTAAAAACTTGTCACTTTTAAAAAGTGTTATGACATCGTAGTTATAATTACGTTACGGTACATTTACTAATCTTTAAATAATTCATGATTATGATGCATTTGGATACTGTTATTAAACTAGACAGTTTACAAGACCTTTGGACTATTGACACTAATGCTCAGTTTGAGACTATGAGTGGTATAGATACTGAGGGTACTTACATAGTCTTTTATAAGATAGGTAAGCAATACTACAGTGTAAGACTAAACTCTTAATAAGCTTGACCTGAGTATGTCGCAAAAGACTCAATTTTTTTCTTAACCTTTAGAACATTACGTTATGGAATACACAATAGAAGAACTCATTGCAGAGGTACAAGCTTTAACTGATTACTTAACTTGGCTAGATTAGCCAGGTTAAACAGTTGGTTAAATACCTTTAGAAAGAGTCATGATATCGTAGTTTTTGGTTAACATCTTAACCAGGAATCATGACATCGAAGTTTCCTGACTCCTGACTCCTGACTCCTTATTCTTTTACTTGCTAAATTATATAATTATGTTACACCTAAAAATTGTATTCTTTTTCTATCTTATACTATCTATATGCTGCTTTACTACAATATTCGTAGGAGATTTACCTTATATAAGCCTTACCGCTACAATAGGACTAACCGTAGTCACTGTTACCGTAGGTCAATGCATCCAACGATGCAAACAACCTCCCCAATCTAATTAATGGGGTTCGTCCTTGAATAATTCTACTGGATTTACGTAGAATTTTTAATTTTTGTTGGTAAATAGGTTACGTTGGGATTAGTACCAACCATACCTTTTACCCTCTTTTTGACACTTACTTATAATCACATTCCTAATGAATAATTAAATTCTTTTAAAATGAAAGACTTTCTATCAATCCTATATTTAGTTATAGCTCTATCAATACTTCTTATTGGTTCTTTAACTATTATACTTATACTTTCAGATTATCCAGAGATGATATTTGCTAGTATAGCTGTATATTTTACTTTCAACTATTTAGTAGACAAGGTCTAAGTTCTAACCTAGTAATAGAACGTAATTATAATATCAAAATATATTTTCAAATGAAATACTTTATAACAATACTTACATTATTATCTATTACTAATTTCACTTATTCTCAAGACTATAGTTATGTAGATAAACTATCTAACACTAACTATACTGAGTGGAATGGTCAAGTAGGACATACTAGTATAGAAAAACCTGTACGAGCTGTAATAGAATACCAAGGCAATTACAATTTTATATTTAACTTAGTATTAAGTTTAGAAACTAAAGACAAAGGGTTTTTTACTTTACCTTTTAAAGCTACACATAGCACTGCTTTTGATGGCGAAAGTGGAACAGTTATCCTTAAATTAAAGGATTTTGGTAGTCCAGCTTTGTTTATAAAAATACAAATACCAAACAAGCATGGCTTTCAATGTATAGTACATTACTTATACATTAAATCTTTTATAAATGATGTACCTCTTAGAATAGTAATAAAAGATCAAAAGATTATAGACATAATAGATACTCTTACTTCTTCAATAAATAAACAAGAGTATTATGGTATATAAAGGATGGCAGATAGAAGAAGATGATTGGTTCAAAGACAATTATGTTGCTTGGGATTTAAATGATTGTGATAATCACAATATACTGCACAGTATTTCTCTAGAATCTATTAAAATAGAAATAGATGAGTACATTGACGATTATAATTAATGCCTTGAAATAACAGGCGAGTTTGGCAACTACTCTAAATAAGTTGCATTTACCTCAGTACAACATAGCTTAAGTAATCGTTAAGTAATATTGTTGTACTGGGTATTTTAAACAACAGTATAGCGTCTCTTTTATGAGTGAGGTTAGATAGATAGGTAAGGTAACTATGTTACGTGAGCATGGAGTAGGATTGCAATTAAGCAATAAACTGAAATACGCTTTACTTACTAATGAGAGTTCGAGTCTCTTGCGCTATATTTTTTTATTTCCTAACATCATTATTAAATTTATATAAAAAATGAAACTTATTGACTATATCGTAATACTTTACATTATAATTTTTCTAACTTATGTACCATACAAATCTTACTGTATGTATTTAGATAATTTACCAACTAAGAGTTCTGTAGAATATTCATATACAGAACAAGCAAAAGTGTACATAGGAAAAGATAAATTAGAGCTTGAAGTTACATATTGTAACGACAATACTGAAATAAACTCTATGAAATCTGAAATAATAGGTGACTACGTATTTGTAGGGTCATATGAAGATATGGAATCTATTATTAATTTATGTTTAGAGAACCAACCTATCGATAATACTGTTACATATCTTAGAGATTACTATAAAAATATAGTAATAACATCATTAAATAACATTAAAATATAACAAAAATGAGTAAACTATTTAATTTTAAAGCAACAGTATGGGAAACAGTAGTTGTACCTGAACATTTAGAAGATAAAATTGCAACTTTAATTTCTAATGGTATTATACAATCTAGAGAAGAGCTAGAAAACTATCTAAAATCAGTAGGTGAAACTGCTGAGGTTTACTTTGAATCTTCATTTAATGATAGTCCGTTACCACCTTCATTTACACAAATGAGTGTAGCGCAAAATAGTGGTGACCCTACAATAGAAGTTCTTCACGATAATAAAATCATCTGGGATAATACTTTACCACTTACTACAGATAGTTATAAAATATGTATACTTACAAAAACAATTAAAGGATTGTCAGAAGAAAGTATATATGGTACTGAAGAGCAAGCACTAGAGTCAGCATACAAAGATGTAATGAATCCAGTGTATTTTAGAGCTCCTAATAGCAATGATACTCTATCAAATTACATAGATGAATACTACGAGTATGTATCTACAACGTTAGACAATCTAACTGATTACAATATATCTGTTAGATACTTAAACATTAACCTTTAAAATTTATATACAAATGGATAGAAATAATTTTCATACTAAGACTGACTTAACTTATGATTGGATAATAAAGTCAAAGATAGCTACTGAGCAAGAAATTAGATTAGTTACTTCTATAATAGGTTATAATTTAGATTCTTTAAATGATATTATATTTGCTAGAACAGCTTATAAAGATATGACACAACATCCAGCAGGAGAAATACAGTCTGTAACAGAAGATCAAATATCTTCTCTATCTGAACCTATTAATAACATAGAATTTATAGCATGGTAAATATAAAACACAATCTTATCGGAATCTCTGGCAAAATCAGCTCAGGAAAAGATTTAGCAGGTAAGATATTAAACGATCTTTCAGGAAATATTTTTGAAAACAAAAAATTTGCAGATAAACTTAAAGATATAGTTTGCTTACTTATTGGATGTACTAGAGAGCAATTAGAAGATAGAGAGTTTAAAGAAAAAGAACTCGGTGAAGAGTGGAGGCAATATTTTAATGACGATTATGATTTAGTTTATGAAAAAGAAAGCACATTTTCTTCATTATTAACACCTCGTAAACTTCTACAACTTTTAGGTACTGAATGTGGTAGACAAATTATCCATCCTAACATTTGGGTAAATGCTTTGTTTGCTGATTATACTCCTTTAACATCTTGGCTAGTAACAGATGTTAGATTCCCTAACGAATGCCAAGCTATTAAAAATAGAGGTGGTATTGTTATAAAAATAAATAGAGACTTTGATGTAGTAGACAACCATTCATCGGAAACAGCTCTAGACAATTACAATGGATTTGATTTTGTTGTAGATAACAATGGAAGTATAGATGACCTTACTAATAACTTAATAAAAATAATTAACAATGATTAATTTCAAAAAGTATGATGTAGAAAATCCACAAGTGTGGTCACAGTTCAAAAGATTTGCATTTGAAGCTAAAGAAAAAGGCTTTAATAATTACTCTGCAAAAGGTATATTTGAATTGATTAGATGGCATACAGGAGTAAAAGGTACAGGTAATTATAAGTTATGTAATAACTATACACCTGATTATGCTAGAAAGATGATGAGAGAACACCCTGAGTTTGAGGGTTTCTTTAGGGTTAAACAACTTAAAGCTAAAAGATCGTGAAGATAGTACCTTGGGTTAACAAAACGATAACACCTAAACCAAACGGTAGGAGCAGTGATTTTATTTCTGCTTCCTACATTTGGGGATGTAACGGTGGTTGTAAAAACTATTGTTATGTCTATCGTAATCAGAAGCAAACAGTAAATGTTGCTACCAATTTAGATCAAATTGAAGCGGCTGTTACCAAACTAGCAAATAAATTGCCTTTGCACAAGCCACCTAATCAAATATCACAGAATGGTTTGTATTATCTTGATATTGGGTGTAATTCTGATGTAGCACTATACAGTAAAAGAATTGAATTAGAAAGAATACTTAAATTTTATGACAATAATTTAAAACTTAACACTACTTTTGCTACTAAATACTCTAAATTACTGACACTAGATGTAAATCATTTTAATAAAAAACCTAGAGTTCGTGTATCATTGATGCCTGAACGACTAGCTACTGTATTAGAAAGTGGTTGTACATCAGTACCTGAACGTATTACTGACATAAAAAGATTACAAAGTCTTGGTTGGGAAGTACAAATTAATTTTAGTCCAGTTGTATTATATAATAACTGGCAAAGAGACTACAATGAGTTGTTTAAGATTATAGCTAATCAAGATATAGATGTACCTTGTGAAGTTATTATGCTAACAGGATCTGTAGCACCAAATATTCCTGAGTTTGAGCATAATTACTTGTTAAGTAATGAATTTCAAGAAGAAAAAATAACAAAATATGGTTCTAAAGCTAAAAGATATAACTATCATATGAAAAAAGGAGCTATAGAAAACTTTAAAACTATTTATTCAAAGTATTGGGATGTAAAAAACATCAGATACATTTTTTAATTTAAAAAATATTAATTAATCTTAAACTTTAAAAATTACCACATTATGAAAATATCTATATTGAAAGAATTAAATCAATATGTAAACGATTTGATAAAAGATAAAGTACTAACAAAAGAAAATTTTGATGATTGGCATTATATCGCATTTAATCATTTAGATCCATTTGGAGCGGTTCAAATATGCAATAAGTACGAAATATACGGCAAAGAAGTTATTTCTTCGATACAAGACAATTTTCACAAATATTAAAATATTAAAATGTCTTTACTTTAGCTATAGGCTAAACTGGGAGTCCATCATAAAGGTACAAAGAATTTTTGATATAACCATTTGGAACGTGGCTTTGCATTTACCTTGCATCATTGTACAGTTGATGCAAACCACACCCCCAATCTAATTACAGGTTATCTCTGACCTTAAACAGAGTCGTTTTTAATTTAAATATTATATTATTATGAATAATCGTACAAAAGAAGAGTTGTGGTCTTGTAAATCTAAAGACTCATTTAGAAAAATGGTAAGTAGATTAGAAAACAAATTTAGAAGTAGAAAAGACCTACTAGCTAGATTACATAATATTACAGATAATATCTATATGGTTAAGCAGCTTGGATATAATGTATGTGGTGTCTACTCTGAAAAAGAGTTAATCCAAAGATTACAAGGAGTAACAACTTCTTTTGATCTAAAAAGCCCTCTAACTGAGGCATAATATTAAAACCTTTTATTAATAATTAAAATTTTTACAAATGTATTTAGAAATCGTAAACAAGGGAGAAATTAAAACTTCCGAAAAAATTAACAAAAATTACAGAACTGTCTCAGTAAGAGAAAATCAAATGTCTCAATTTACTAAGCCTGACGGAACACAAGGTATTGCTAAAGGAGTAGCAAAAACAGGTACAATAGTAGTTTGGGAAAATAGATGGGATGATGGATTCAATGACTTAGGTTATGATGAAACTGTTGGTTCTTATCTAATGGGTAGTGTAGTAAGACGTAAAGTATTACCTTATGCACTTCCTGATGGACAAGTAGTAAACTCATATAAGACTGTTGTTTTAGGTGATACTACTGACCCTTCTTTTGAGCTTAATATTGAACGTGCATTTAAACGTGCAAATCATGAAATTATGGAAGAAACTGCTATGCCAGTAATGTCATAAAATGTTTATAATGTAATTTAAATAGTTCTGCTGTATTAATTTATAGCAGAGCTATTATTTTTAACATAAAAACATTCTAATGAAATTTATAGGTAAATACATAGTAGAGGGTATAAAAAATACTACAATATCTGAATGTTTAGCTTATTGTAAATCTAAAACTATACTAGGTATAGATATTGAGACAACACCAAAATATAAACAAGGTACGTTTGATGAAACAATATACCGTGGTGGTTTAGATCCTTATCTTACTGAGATAGTTATGTTGCAGATAGGTGACTTAGATATGCAATACATCATAGATGTCAGAGATTTTAGTAAAGAAGAGTTACAACCATTAATAGATTTTATACATTGGAATGAAGATGTTACATTTATAGGTCAGAATTTAAAGTTTGAAGGTAAGCACCTAAGACACAATTATGACATTAGGCTTAAACGAGTTTATGATACAATGTTAGCAGAAATTAGTTTGTATAACGGTCTTAACATTGGTTTATCAATGGAAGCTATGTCTAAAAAATATCTAAATTATAAATCTTCTAACTCTTTTGATTTGTTTAATCAAATAAAAGTTAAAAGTATATCTAGTATTAATGAGCATAGTGACTATAGTATTACTCCTTTTGAGTTAGAAGAGTTAAATATTATAGACAAATCTATAAGATTAGGTTTTTTAAAAATAGAAGACAATCCATTTACATATGAACAATGCAAATATGGTGCTGAAGATATTGTAATACCTTTTCAAATTAGAGAAGAACAATTAAAAGGTCATGATTTGTTAGGTTTTCATTTTTGTAATGAATCTAACATAAACTTTGAGTCTACATATACGCAAGTAGTAGCTGATATGGAGTTAAATGGTATGCCTTTTAATGTAGAAAAATGGAAAGAGTTACATGCGAAGAATAAAAAAATTTATTATAATAGATTAGACATACTAAATAAATATGTTGTTTCTAATTATCCTAAGTTTGGACAAACATCATTGTTTAATCCATTAGGTGATTGTATAATAGATTGGAGTAGTCCTTCTCAAGTAATAGCATTCTTTAGAAGTTTAGGTATCTGCGATAAAGAGAAATCTAAACAAACTAAACGTATGGAGTGGTCTGTAGGAGCTAAAGCAGTTCTTGCTACTTCACCGTTTAAAAAGAATTATCTTACTGATACTGACATTGAAATTGAGTGTTTAAATAGCTTAAAAATGGCTTATTTGTTAGTCAGAAAGTCTCAAATGAATATTACTACATATGGTTTAGATTTTCTAAAGTATGTACATCCTATTACTGGTAGATTGCATCCTAATTATAGGCAACATCTTATTAGTTCTCGTACAGCAACTACTAAACCAAATCTTTTAGCAATACCTGGGTCTCATAGAGATGCATTTCATGCTGGAGATAAATGTTTAGTAGTTAATGACTATAGTTCTCAAGAATCTGTAGTTATTGCAGCATTGTCGCAGGATGAGTCTTTATTAGATTTCTTTAACAATGGTCACGAGTTATTTGGATCTGATTTTCACAGTTATACTGCTCAATTAGTAGGTGAAGTTAGTGATCCTGACTTTAAAATTTATCCTGATAGTCATGATAAGTATGAAAAGTGGATGAAAGGTGTAAGACAAAATACAAAAAGTATTAATTTTGGTCTTGCCTATGGTATTACAGCTATTAGTTTATCTAAACAGCTCGGTATATCAAAAGAAGAAGCAGAAGAATTAGTAAAAGATTACTTTTCTGCTTTTCCTAAGCTAGAAAGCTTTATTAAAAATTCTATGGACAACGCTTTAAATGATGGTTACGTTATATTTGAACCTAATTTAAAAGCTATATATATACAAGATGGTTATAAAGACATAAAAGAGAAAGAAGAATACTGTAGGTCATTTTTCTTTAACGATATGTACAAAGCTTTATTACCTTCACAGAGAGAACTGTATAAAACAAAACTGTACAAAGATAAACCACATATTAAAGAATATTATACTGATATTGGTTTGTTTAAATCTAAATTAGGTAACAGAGGTTGTAATTTAAAAATACAAGGTACCTCTGCCAAACAATCAAAGTTAGCTCAGATCAGATGTAGAATTCATTCTATAGAACATCCAGAGCTTGACTGGGATATCTTATTGTTATTACACGATGAAATAGCTAGTGAGACTACTTGGGATAATGCAGATACAGTTAAAGACTTACAAAATACTTATATGGTGCAAGCAGCTAATTTCTTTTGTCCTGATCTATCATTTAGAACATCAGGAGAAACATCTTACGTTTGGGAGCATTAGTTTTGGAACAATTTAATTAATCATCAAAAAATAGAAATGATGAGCAATAGTAATTTTAAATTTGAAAAAATAGAAAATTTTGTTTGGGCAAACCAGTCCTGCAGCTATAATGTTATTTTTTCATTAGGTAATAGTACAGCGTATTCTGATATGTTTAGACATAATCTACGTGATATTCCATATTCTTATAATGGAACTTATGAAAGCAAAAATACTAAACGAGAAATAATTTTAACAACAAAAGACTCTGCTTGTTTTTCTATGTTGTTTAATAGTATTGATTCAACTGAATTTGAGGATTTTGTAACTAAAATTGAGTATAAAATATTACAAGTAAAAAGACTTTCTGATAAAGTTGTAAAAACTTATATTAAACAGATGTGTAAAGTATTTGGATATAAAGCTAGATTTAAAAAAGACTATATAGTTTTATATAATTGTAAAAATAAGTATTTAACATTAGCTTTGTTAAGTATGTTGCGTATGGTTTATGAATACTACAGATCTAATACAAGAACAGAACAAGTAGCGTTTATAAAATCTGCTAAAAAGTGGAAAACATTTGAAGATATGTTAACGCAGTACAAAACTATACAGCCTGATGATTCTTACGGTACTGGACATGCTCCAGCATGTGAAAAAGTAGTTGTAAAATCTTTATCTGAGTTTATAAAATGTACTGAATATATAAGCAGTGTAAATGAATTATTTTATTAAACTTTATTAAATAAATAAATATGAAAGTATACGTAATAGGTGGAGCTTTAAGTTACGCCAATATAGTAGATGAACCTAATATAGTTAATAATCCTGAAGATGCTGATGTAGCAATACTAACAGGTGGAGAAGATGTAAATCCTGAACTTTACAATGAAATAGCACATTACACAACAAGCTTTAATACTAGTAGAGATGCTTATGAAATTTCTGAAGTAAATAAATGCTTAAAATTAGGATTACCTATTATAGGTGTTTGTAGGGGTAGTCAATTAACTACAGTTATAAACGAAGGTAAATTAATACAAAATGTGGCAGGTCAACCTTATATTCATAAAGTAGTAGATGTACATTTAAATAAAGCTTATGAAGTAACTAGTACTCATCATCAAATGATGTTTCCTTTTAACTTAAATAGGACTAAGTATAAAGTTTTGGCTTTTGCTAAAAACTTAACTCATACATTTGAAGGACTACCTAAAGGCTTTAATAAGCCAGAAATAGAACCAGAGATTGTATATTATCCAGAAACTAATATGTTAGCAATTCAATCACATCCCGAGCATCTTGATGTAGGGAGTGAATTAAGAAATGTTTCTAACTATTATGTTTCAGCTTTAATTAAAAATGAGTTAAAGAATAAATATACCATTGTTAATTAAAAATAATATTATCGCAAAGAAAAAGAATATTAGAGACACAAGACAGTCTGAAGCAGTAAAAGCTTTTAAGAGAGGAGGCATACTTTTAGCTTCTCCTAGATTTGGAAAAACTAAAGTGTGTCTCGAAACTCTTAAAGGTAAGAACATTTTAATTATTATTCCAAACAATGATTTAAAGATTGGTTGGAAAAATGAAATTGAAAAGTGGAAATTTAAAGGTACTTATAAGATTCTAAACAAATCTAGTATTAAAAAAATTACCAATGACTACGATGCAATCCTTATAGATGAAATAGATACTTTAAGCCCTGCTAATATAAAAGGGTTAAAGAAATACAAAAAGATCTTATATGGTTGCACAGGTAGTTTAGGTGAAAAGTCACAGGAAGCATTATCTAAAGAGTTAGGTATGAACATTGTATATGAGTATTCTATAGAACAAGCAGTTACTGAAGGTGTAATTGCAGACTACAGAATATATGTACACCCTGTTGATTTAGATAAGACAGACAACTATGTAGAAATAGGAAAGTGGACTACCACAGAAGAAAAGTCTTATGAATACTGGACTAAAAAACTTAAAGAAGTATCTGCTAAAATTGCAAACTCATATAACAATCCATATAACTCTTTTAATATGAGACAACTTATTCAAGATAGAATGAGGTTAGGATTAATGAGATCACAATATATTAGTAGATATTTATCTAAATTAAAAAAAGCTAAAGAAATAGTTGATAGTTTAGATAGATGTATTATCTTTACATCTAGAACAGATAGAGCTGATTATCTTGGTAATGGTTATCATAGTAAATCAAAAGATGTTTTAGATAAGTTTTTATCAGGAAAATTAAGTAATATAGCAGTATGCAAATATCTTAGTAGAGGATTTACAGATCCTACATTAAAGAAAGCAGTTATACACCACTTAACAAGTTCTCAAGAAGATGCAATTCAGAAGATTCTCAGGACTATGAATTTAGATCCTGAAGGCAATGTAGCAGAGATTCATGTGTGTACTTATAGAAATACAAAAGACACAGATTGGACTACTAATGCATTAAAACTATTTAATCAAGATAAAGTTATATGGCTTGATAAATAGTATTACGTAACCCTTAAAAGCAAAATTATGAATTTAAACGCTGATTTAGAAATTAAGTTTTTAGAATGTGGTATAGATATTGATGTAGGCTATAGTACTTTGCTTGGTGTACATTTCGACTTAAATGTAGAAACGTTTACATCTCAGCAGACTTTAATAAAGTTAGATCAATGTAACCTTATTAATAAAAACTATAAGACAGGTCTATATGAAATAAATGTAGACATATTCAAAGAGCCAAATTTAGATTGGCTAGATGATTACAGAGGATTGTTTAGAGGTATCAGTCCTGGGTCGATGGGAGATCGACAAGGTGTTGCTAAAAAAATGAAAAAGTTCATGAAGACTAGCAAATATACACCAGAAGAAATACTAGCGGCAACTAGCTGGTATATTAATAATACTGATCCTAGATATGTTATGAGAGCACATTACTTTATTGATAAGAATGGTAGTTCTACTTTAGGAGCAACATTAGAAGAAGCCGATTTTGGCGAATTAACAGATGATCTATTTAATAATACATTATAGACTAACTTTAGATTGGAAGGAAAATTAGACATTAATATATTATGGAAAGAATTAATCAGTTACAGGAGATTCATGTAAAGAAAAAAGATGGTATAAAAAATTATATACCTTTTGCTTTTCCTAAGATGTCATCCATGATTCCAGGTATTATAAAAGGTACTCCTTATATAATATCTGCAGGTACTGGTGTCGGTAAGACCCAGTTAACAAAATACTTAGCTGTCATTAACTCTATAGAGTACGCTATAGAAAATAATGTAGATCTAAAAATATTATACTTTGCACTTGAAGAATCAATAGAAGAGTTTACAGATTCTCTGTTAACTTATCTTATACAAAAAGATTCAGGTGTACAGTATTCAGTATTAGATTTACAAGGTATTAGTGATAACGAAGTAGATTTTAATATAGTAAGAAAAAGTCAAGCTAAACTTGAACAGTTTTTAGACTATCTTGAAATTGTAGATTTTATATACAATCCTACTGGAATATTTAAGTATGTATATAACTACGCAGAAGCTAGAGGAACCCATGTTAAAGTAAACAAAGAAGGTGAAGAATATTATGACCATTATGTGCCAAATAACCCTGATGAGCACATTATTATAATATGTGATCACGTTAGTTTACTTAATACAGAAAAAGGTAACTCACAAATGCAGACTATTTTAAAATATTCTGTAGATTACTCTAGAAAAATGTTTACTAAAAAATTCAATTACTCATCAGTTATTGTACAACAACAAGCAAACGTAGGTGAAGATATTGCCCATGCTAAAGCAAATGCTTTAGAGCCAAGGCTAAACAATCTTGCAGATGCTAAGTCAACAAAGAATGATGCACTAATTGTATTAGGGGTCTTTGATCCTTTTAGACACGATAGTATAGTTGTAAAAAATAATTTTAGAAACATTAACTTAAAAAAATGGGCTTTTGATCATGGTACAGATGCTCTTAGATCTATTAACATTATGAAAAACCGTTATGGTAATTCTAATAAGGTCATACTTTTTAAGTTTAATGGTGCTACAAATAATTTTATTGAACTTACTAACGAAGATAGAGAAAAGTACAAATTTATTTAATTTAACAACAAACTTATGACAAAAATCAAAAGTATTTGTGTAGACACATTAACGGCTATACAAGAACGTCAGTATGCAGCAGACAAGAAAAAGCCAGGTCACGATCAGTGGTTTGACTACGGAGTGACTATTGCTAATTTTGTAAATGAGCTAGGTAATCTTGGGTTTGAGATTGTCTTAGTACTAGGAGAACCTGGTACAGGAAAAAGCTCAGGTATGAGAACATTAGATCCAGGTACTAATATCTGGTATAATGCTGACAAGAAAAATCCTACTTGGATTGGTGGTAGAGAAGAGTATGGTAAGAAATTTAAACCTACTCCAAGACTACATCAACTTCCAAACACTTATGCTGACATTATTAACCATCTTAAAGCTGGTATAGAAGCTGATATGTTTGATGATGAGAAAGTAGCATTTGTTAGTGGTCATACAGAAACTTACAAATCTGGTTTAGAAACTAGAGTAAGACTAAAAACCCTAGGTAAATTAGCAAACAAAATGCAGATTGAAGGTAATTTAGAACATGTACTATACTCTGTAGTTAAAAAGAATGATTCTACAGGTGATGCAGAATTTTTACTAGAAACTCAAAACAACGGTAGTAATACTGCACGTAGTTCTCAAGGTATGCTTGAAGGAGTAATACCTAACGATTACAAACTAATTCTAGAAGCAATTAGAAATTATTAATTAATATTTAAATTTAGAAAAATATGATAGAAGGAATAAACACTTCAACAGCCTCAAGTGGAGGCTCTTTTGACTTATACACAGGGTTAGGTCAAGTAACAATTAAAAAAGTAAATCCAACTTCAGAAGAGTTTGAAGCAATTACAGGGTATGCTAGAAATATTAATTATAATCCTATTGGCGAAAACAATCTTATGCCAGTAAGAATCTTAGTACACAATGAAGACGCAGGTTTTCAATTAGTAGACTTTTTACTTGGTAATACTCCAGTAGTATCTAGTACAGGTAAAACTCAATACATTAGTACCAAAGGTAACTTTACATATGGCGCAAGTGAAGATGCGATAACTTCTAACCCTAATATGTCTTGGTTTGGTGAAATAGCAAGACCAGCATTTGTAGGTGAAGAAAATATTATTTCATTTTTCAAGCAAGGTCTTGGTATTGATAAAGATACTGAGTTTTTAAATGAAATTATTAACAAAGCACAGTATAACCCAGCAAGTGTATATTCGGGAAATGCTGATAGTTTAAATTTCTTAGCTAACATTTTTACACAAAATCAAATGTCAGTTATTGTACCTTTTGGTGTAAAAGAAACTGTAAACTCAGAAGGACAAAATAGAAATTACCAACAAGTAGTAACTAAAGGTAATTGCTTTTTCCACATGAGCAGTATGAATTATGCTAAGAAGACTTACCAGAAAATGCTTGCAAGACAAATTGAAGCTGGTTACCCTATTAAATTAGCAACTACAGTAGATTTTGAAGTATATACTCCAGAAGCTCCAAAAGTAGGACCAACATTAGGGTCTGTAGATGTAACACCATCATCAGTAGGACAAGACTTTTCTAATATTCCATTTTAATTAATTAACATATAAGAGAGAGGGGTAACTCCCTTTCTCTTATTTTAAAAAACTTATTTATGACAACAATTTTTATGTTAATTTTAATAATAGTTGTAATTCTAGCAATTACTCGTATTTTTATGAGTAGGAAAATAACAAACCCAGAAGAACCAATAGTACCTTCTGATTGGACTGGAGATACACCTTTATTTGAAGGAGTCCCTATAGTAAAGAAAATGCCTACTCAAAGGTATATGCCTATTACTAAAAAAACTATAGTTTTAAAATGTGGACTTACACCTTCTGAATTTGAAAAAGCTTTTATAGACGGAGACGTAAGAAATAGTAATGCAACAGTTATTAAATGCATTGCTATTGAAATTAAAAATATAGTTTTAGACTATAGAAGTAAAGCAATAGAACCTATTTATTTAATGTGTACTAAAAAAGATTTAGCTGCAAAATTAGGAGTTAGCACTACTAGTTTAAATAAATACTTTAAAGGTGATACGCTTAGTTTAAATTCAGAAATAGAAAAATTATTAGAATACGATGATCAATGGAATATCTTTAAACTTAGACTCCCTACTTAGGAAGTACCAAGAAGATATATTTGCTCAATACTTAGGAGAATATCCTAATCTTTCTAAAAGATACAAAAGTTTATTGAGATCAGGTGATCATAAATCAGGATGTAGGTTAAATTACCACCAAGGTATATTGTTTTTTATAGACAATGCTACTTATAATGGTAAATTAGCATTTACTGCATTTGATATAATAAAAATAAGAGAAGGACTTACTGGTGTACAAGAACTAATTGATACAGTTGTAAACACCTTTAAACCTTCCCTTGTTACTCATACAACAGAGAAAGAACAAAACATTAGTATTTTTACTAAAGATGTTCCTTTTACTGATAGTAATAATTTATTATCTCATTTACAATTAACTCCACATATTTTAAACTCTGATCCTGAAATACATTTAGTAAAAGCGTACTGGACTAATACAAAAAGTGACAATGAAATTTTAAAAAATAGATTTCATGATCCTAATGTAATACCCACTTTAGCTTATAAGTTCCCTAATGGAGCTGTAAAATTGTATTTTAGAGGTCAAGAGTTTAAATGGTGGAGTAATTGTACTGATGAAATATTTAACAGTTGTTACTTACCTGAGTTTAATGATTCACACATTGTTGTTACTAGCAGTAAGTTAGATGCTCTTATACTATATAAAGTATTTGGAGTACAAACTATTGCAAAACAACAAGAGTACGGCAGTCTAAATTTAGATATTAGTAATTTTAAATCTAGATATGTGCTGTATGATAATGATAGAACTGGTATGGTTGAAGGAGGCAAATTAGCTTCTTCTTTAAACGCAGTACAGTTATTTTTACCAAAAGGTAATGATACTGCAGATTTAATTATAAAAGATTTTATAACACTAAAAACATTTACAAATGATATATTATGTAAAATATAGAGATAAGTATGCTTCTGTTACTAATTTAAGAGGCGATATTGAAGATTATTTAGAAAGAAGAGATTGGAATTTAGATATTTATTGTGAATTACGTAAAAAGTCAATTAGTTTACAAAAAGAAGACTTAGATGGTCCTGAAATTTATACAAGAGAAATAGACAGACCAAATTTTGAGATACAAGTCCCTGTAAATATAGATAATTTAAACTTAGTCAATGGCGATGATTTTGAGTTAACTAGAGATGATGCAAGGATTACAATATTAAAATTAAACAATTATTTAAAAACTATAACAAATTTCGTATGTGTAAAGTAGGACTAATTTACCCTAATTTAAATTATCAAGGAAAGTATGAAGTTAATGGTGCTTATGTAGATTATTTTTCTAAGTTTGGAGAAATTGTACCTATAACACCTGAATGTCCATACGTAGAAGACCTAGATGTCTTAGTTTTGACTGGAGGTGCTGATATTAATCCTATTAGATATGGTGATTTTCCGAAAGAATCAGGAGCACCTAATCTAGAATATGATTATTTTGAACAAGTAATGCTAAGTTTGTATATAGATGCTAATATTCCTATTGTAGGTATATGTAGAGGTATGCAAGCTTTGTTTGTACATTACGGTGGTAAATTAAATCAACATGAAGATTTACCAACAAGTACATCTAAAGGTAATTATCTTACCCAGCATTTAAATATGGGGAGTAGAGGTAAAATTGTAGAACACTTAAAGCTAACACCTAGCTTTAACCACTTGAAGAAACTAAAGAAAGTTAATCTAGGAATTAATTCTTTACATCATCAGACTGCAAATTTAAAAACTATGCCTAAAGAGATAGTTCCTATTGGTTATTCTGAAGAGAATAAAAACTTAGAGCTATTTACAGTAAAGAATAAAAACATTTTAGCTTTTCAAGGACATGTTGAAGAGTTAAGCAATACAAAATTATTTGATCATTTAATAAAAAATACTATCAATGGAAAATTGGCTAATTGGAACTGATTATGAATTTGGAATCTCTAAAAATGGAGAACCTATTTCAATCGTAGGGAAAATAGGAGGTACAAAAAACGAACCTCTAGATATTGGGAATGGATGTGCAAGACAAGAAGATAATGTAAATGCAGAGGTAACACAACCCCCTGTTAATAATTTTAAAGATTTTGTTAAGTACATTGAATATGGACTAACGACTATTAAGTCAATGGTTCCTAGTCACGACCTTAACTTTAATTCATTAGAGATATACTCCGATGAAGAATTAAACACGTATGAAGCGCAAGTATTTGGCTGTGAAAGCAGTTTTGATGTCTACGCTAGAGGATTAAGCAAGCCAGCAGTGGCTACTAACCCTAATTTAAGAAGTGCTGGTTTTCATATACACTTTGGTAATGACAAAATAGCTAATAACAATCAAGAAATGGAAAAGCTTGTAAAGTTATTTGATAAATATGTTACTATACCATCTATGTTAATAGACCCTGAAAAAGGTCGTAGAGAACTTTATGGTAGAGCAGGTGAATTTAGAATGAAATCATACGGTTTAGAATGTAGACAACTTGGTTCATTCTTTTTATCTGATTTTAGACTTATTGAATGGGTATGGGAAGGAGTTCAAAAATGTATTACTCAGTATGAGCTTGGAGAAGATTTAAATTTAGATTCTATGTTTAATAGAAATGATATAAATGATTCTTGTATTGCTGAAGATATTATTAATGGATATGATTTACAAGCTGCTAAAGAGTTTTGTGACGCTAATAATATTAATTATTTAAAAAAAGAAATATGCAAAGAGCTTATGTCTATGGTAGCTTAAGAAAAGGACACTATAATTTTAAAAGCTTTTCAGGTATTTCTTATATTAAAACAACTAAACTAAAAGGATGGGATTTATTTTCATTAGGCTCTTATCCTGGAATAAAACCAGGTAAGGGTACTTTAGTTGTTGATTTAGTAGAAATGGATAATGAAACTTATAAACAAGTCTTAAAAATGGAATTAGGAGCAGGCTATTCAGAAATAGATATTACTATTGATGGAATATCAGGTAAATTTTTCCCTTATAATTATAATTTAACAGAGTTAGTACCATCAGGAGATTGGTCTGACTATAAAAAATATTAAAATGTGTGGAATTAGTGGAGCTATAGGCTCTAAAATAGACATGGAAAAAGTTAAACTATTAGGTTTACTTAATGAAGATCGAGGCGGTGACGCTGTAGGTATTTATGCTAATAAAACAGTATCAAAAACAATTAAAAGTTATTATCATCTATTACAACAAGATGACTTTCCTAAAAAAGCAAAGGGGATAGCCTTAAATCACTCTAGAAAAAGCTCTAGTGGAGGTAATAACATATTAAATGCACAGCCATTAATGGTAGATAATGATGTATTTGTATTAAATGGTACTGTAAAAAATATAAATACTTTAGAAAGAATTACAGGAATAGAAGAAGAGCAGTTAGATAATGATACAGCTTATTTGTTTAGGTTAATGAGAGCTGGTAACACTGAATGGTTAAAATACTATACAGGTGGAGCTACTTTTGTATACAGACATAAAACTAAAACTACGTTTTGGGTCGGTGCTGCTAATGGAAAAGTAGAAAGACCTTTAAGTTTTTGTTATGTAAATGGTACTATGTATTTTTCATCTTTAGAACGAGATTTAAAATTAGTATCAGGAAATAATAAGATTACTCATTTTAAAGTAAATACATTAATTACTGTAGATAATGAAGGTAATATTGTATTAGAAGAACCTATTGATAGAACTATACCTCATATTGAGCTTAGTAATTTACAAAAGAAACTTCTTGCTTGTCCTTATAATGAAAGCTATTCTACTTTAGAGTCTTTAAACGCTGGTAATAATGTAGTAATATTTTGTGGAGGTGCTTATTATTTAAATAATGAGTTTTATACAGGTAAAGCTAAACTTGATAAGCATTCTAAACTTATTAAAACTACTATGCAAGACTCTATGGCAACTTATTTCTTTAAAAATGGCATATTAGTAAAAGACAATTTCTTTAAAAGTGGGTATAATAACAGTCATTTAGCATTGTATTCTAATACAGGTTATGACGAACCTACAATTGAAGATAGAATTGTATCTAATGCTCATACTATTGGGTTAAGTGATTCAGATTATGGATTAATACAAGATTCTATGAGTTCAGAAATGTTATATTATAGTGCAGATTTACATAGTCATTTTTACAATGGAGCTTTAGCTGATGGAATTATTAGTCCTATTGGTTCTTCAACTCATTACCATTTTAGTAATGGTCATTTTGTAAAGATGTCTTATTACTCTCCAGAAGAATTTATGGACAAAGTAGAAGATCTACATAATGATATAGATAATTTACTATATGAATTTGATTTAGAAGATTTAGATGTCGAAGGAGCATCAATATTTGAAACTTTAAAACAATACAAACAATATGTTAAGAATAGTAACGAAGAGTGGAAGAGTATTACTTAAAAGTGCTTGTACTCTAATTAATAATGAATGGTATGAAGTAGGTAACCGTAATAAATTTGAAAGTGGTGAAGTATATCAAATTGGAGCAAAGTTTAATTTTGCTAATGAACTATACTGGAACGCTAATAAGAAAAGATATTACAGACTTACTGAAAATATAGCATATGGGTATAGCAAAACTTTTAATAATTTATGCCATTTTAAAAAGACAAAGTATACAGTTAAAATAGATAGGTATAAAGAGTTGTTTCTAGAAGATTATAGAGATTTTCCTACTATGAACTATAATGGTAGATTTAACATTTTTATGGAAGGTGAACCATCTGCTTATGTAGTAAGTTATGATGATTACAATACAAGGCTGTATGGTGCTGATGATAACATAATGTTTGATAAAGCTTGGGCAGCATACCAAATAAAAACTCAAGTAGCTGCCGCAGAAGAAAATGTACCTAAAGTTAACATAGTGCCAGAACTATTTGATTATAGTTTTGGAGTAGAGTTTGAAACTTCTTCAGGATCATTACACAGTACTATGTTAGAAGATTCTTTCTTAATACCTGTAAAAGATGGTAGTATTGATGGCTATGAGTATATTAGTGTGCCTATGCAAAATGAATTAGACACTTTAAAAACTCAATGCCACTATTTATCTAGACAATGTAATGTAAATAAAAAGACAAGTACTCATATACACTTAGGTAACTTACCTAGAACTAAAGAGTTTGCACTTTCTTTTTACATACTTATGTATAGATTTCAAAATGAGATCAATGCAATGTTTCCACCACTTAAAAAGTTACTTAGATCTTTAGATGATCACGGTAACAAAGAAGCAAAGGATTACTGTAAGTTTCTACCTGAGTTAAATTTAATGTATGGTAGGCATTATATAGATAGAAATGGAGAAATTGACCAAGATGAGTTAGATGAAGGATACAGAGATCTTTGGACTTTCTGGAATGATGGAGAAGCTCCTAGTGAAAATTTCAACCCACAAAATAGAACACACCGCAAAGCTCATTTAGCTAAATGGAACTATGTAAATAGGTATTCTATTGTGAATATGAACAATTATTTTTTTACTAATTCTAGAACTATTGAGTTTAGATACCATGAAGGTACATTAAACTTTGGTAAAGTTAGTAATTGGATTTTATTGAACATAGCGTTTGTAAAATTTGCTGAAAATCATGCAAAAGAAATACTTAGTAGTAATACTAAGATTACATTTAAGGATATTTTATCCGAACTAGGTAATAAAAGCCTAGAAACACATTTAAGTGATTATATTTACGAAAGAAAAACTGAAATGAGTAGACATTACTCTGCACAGAATCCTTTTTATCAAATATATGACTTAGATAAAACAAAAGAATGCACATGGCAAAATCTGAAGTAGCAGCCAAAAGAGGTAGAGTAAATAGGAGAAAAGGACACGATTATGAAAGACTAATTGTGAGAGTACTTAAAGATTTAGGCTGGACTAAAGCAATGTCTACAAGAGCATGTAGTAAACTACTTGACGATTGTAAAATAGATATTGCACCTAATGGTCCAGTTACTGATAATTTAGATTTTCTAATACAATGTAAAGCAGGGTATATAAAGCAAAGACCCAAAGCTGATGTTGAATTTAGAAAAATGCTTGAAGGTTTGAGCGAGTATTTTCCTTCCGATCATACAATATTTAAAGCAAAAAAGTTTTTAATGCACAAGTTTGGCAGAAAAGATGAAGAACATCTTGTCACAATGACATTTAAAGACTGGGTTGCAATAATGCAAGAGTTAGTCTCATTAAGAGAAAAACATGTGGAGCAAGAAAAACCAGATAACAATTAAACCAGGCATTCAATATCAAAACAAAAGCTTACAATACCTATACCCTAGTATTAGATTAACTAACAAAAGCATTTATGCTTACTTGTTAAATAATTTTGAAATACTAGGGGTAGGTGTAGGCGATTTGGCATACGATATTAAATCTACTTTAGACGATACTTTTTATATCCTTGTTGATGTTTATGGAGTCTATAAAAATGGATCCTACATACAAGAAGATTACTATAGAAGAAAGTTTGAAACAGGATTAGCTATGATTAAACAAAAAAAAGGGTTTGTAACAGACTATACTTTTAAAGATAATCAACATATGATAGTAATAAATTTACCATACTCTAATATGAAGATTGATTTTTTACAAGGTAACTATAGTTGTATTTACCCAGAGCCTCAAGAAATTGATTTATTATTTCCAAAAAGTAGAATGCTAAAAAAGATTGAAGTTAGAAATCAAGATAATTTAGTACTGCATAAAGACGTACAAGCTAGACCTAAGTTTAGGGAGCTGTTACGCAATGAATTTGGATTTACTGAAGATGTTGAAAGAGATGTCGAATTTGATTTACCACCTTTATTTAAAGAAGAGGTGTTTAATCACCATTTATTAACAGAATTAATGACATTCTAATGAACCAAAATATAATGCCTAATAAAGAGAGGCTAATACTAACTGGTAAGCATGGAAGACCTTCTACTATAGAAGCTTTTAAAGATTGCCAGTTAGGAGAATTAGTACAGCGTAGGCAGTTTACAAAGAAAAATGGAAAGTTTGTTAAGTACTATAGAGTATTTGATCAGCTAAACAAAATTAATTACAGAAAGCATAAAACAAATAGAATAAATGCAAAAGATTCTATAGTTCTTAGGTGGGGTACACAAGAACCTTTTGATACTAATAACAAATCAATAGTTTACAATAAGATACCTGGTCTACAAAATGCAACTAATAAAGGCTTATCTAGAGTCTTAATGCATAAAGCAGGAGTTAGAGTACCTACAATTATTACACCTAAAAATATAACAGAAGATCATCTACCTATTATTAGTAGACCTTTTGTACATAGTAAAGGTAAAAACTTTATAGTATTAAATACTATTAAAGAATTCAATGCACATTATAGTCCTGCAACTCATTACTATGCAGAGTTTATAGATAAGCAGTTAGAATTTAGAGCTCATGTTGGTCATGGTAAAGTACTAAGGCTAATGGCAAAGCAAAATCCTAACAATGGTAACTTAGCTTGGAATATTGCCGCCAATAGAGGAGGTAATGTAGCAGAAGATGTAGGAGGGTTTAAAGTTATTCGTTGGAATAACGCAGAACCTTATTTAGATGTGCTAAAACAATCAGTACATGCAGTTGAAGCTTTAGGATTAGACTGCGGTGGGGTAGATGTAATGTTTAAAGATGGTAAAGCTTATGTTCTTGAAGTAAATACAGCTCCTACTTTAAACTCATGTCCTACAACAGCTAAACGATGGGGCATGTATTGGAATTGGTTATTTAATTCTGAGTCTAGAAGAGATCATTATGATTGGAGAATATGGCAAAAAGCTAAATCTTTCTTTTTTAAAAACGAACAATTAATAAATTAATATGATTTCAGAAATAGAATTAGAAGAAAAAATGAGTAATACTTCTAAAATTGCTTTAGATAACGTAATAATAGCAGAATTTGAAAAATTAAATACTAAAAAATTTGTAAATTCAGGTATTTTAAACTATCTTTACGTTAATAATAATAATTATGAAGTATGGTGTGAACCACATGAACTATCTTATGATAAAGATTGGAATTGGCTAATGAAAGTAGTGGATAAGATAAACACTATGGATAATTATAAATTTTCTGTTAATATTCATTATCATTTTACTACAATAACAAATAACTTTACTTTAATGGATATAGTAGATGAAGGTATAGACCACGACACAAAGACTAGTTGTTACAGAGCAGTAGTAGAATTTATTAAAAAATACAATAATAAAAATAATGGCTAAAAATAAAACACGTAAACAAAGTACTGGTAGAGTAACCAATACTTTTAATAGTTTAAAGTCTGATAATATAGTTCTTACAAGAGATCTATACATAGCTGCTGGTATAATTGACAAGCAACAAGCTGAAATTAAAAGCAAAGATGATCAGATAGTAAGACTAAAGAAAAGACTTCAAATTGCAAATATAGAAGATTTAGGAGAAGATGAGTAAGCTAATATTAACTGTTGGTATTCCTGGTAGTGGCAAATCTACTTGGAGCCAGCAGTACATTCGAGAAAATCCTAATACTGTTAGAGTAAATTCTGACAGATTAAGAGAAATGTTATTTGCCTATAATCCTGCTAAAATAAAAGAATATTGGAAAAATAGTAATTTACAAGATACAGAATCAATTGTAAGAAAAGTTGTAAGAAACATAACAACTAATCTACTTAATAAAAATATTAATGTAATTGTAGATGCTATGAATTTAGATGAAGCTGTAATTACTAAATTTATTAATATAGCTAAATTAAACCAATCTTCTGTAGTAATTAAAGAATTTAATACCCCACTAGATACATGTGTAAGAAGAGATCAGCAAAGAGAAAGATATGTGGGTAAAATTTATATAACTAAAAAACAAGAGCAATTTACAAAATTAAAAAATACTGAATTTTACATTGCTCTTCCTAAATTAATTTAAAAACAAATAAACTTAATGAGATATTCAATATTACCAGTAGAACATATAGATATTTGGGACAGATATAAATCTGCAGAAGCTCAGAGATGGGATGCCCAAGAAGTTGATCTTAGTAAAGATAAATTTGATCGACTGTCTGATAGAGAACAAGATGTATTAAAACAAATACTAGCGTTCTTTGTAGTTAGTGATGGTATTGTAAATGAAAATTTAGCAGATAACGTATGTCCAGAGATAAATATACCTGAAGCTACTTTCTTTTATGATTATCAAAGATATAATGAAAATGTGCATAATGAAACATACGGTCTACTTATTGATTCTTATATTAAAGATCCAGTAGAAAGAGACAAAATGTTTTCTCCTATAGAACATATGGAAACAGTAAAGAAAAAAGCTCAATGGGCTTTAGATTGGATTGGAGAAGACTCTAGTTTAGAAGAAAAAATAATATCTTTTGCATGTGTAGAAGGTTTAGCTTTTCAAGTATTATTTTCTTATGTATTTTATTTTAGAGATAAAGAGTTTATGCAAGGTTTATGCCAAGCTAATGAGCTAATCCTAAAAGATGAGCAAAGTCACTATGAATTTGCAGTACATATGTATAAAAATCATTTAAAAAAAATAGACGCTGATACAATTAAAAAGATAATTATGTCTTGTTATGATGTAGAAGTTACTTTTATTAAAGAAACTTTAGGCGTAGGATTACCAGGATTATCTCCTGAAATGATGAATCAGTTTTTACAATTTGTAACTGATAGAGTGTTAGTTGATTTTGGATTACCTAGAGAGTTTAATGTTACACAACCTCTTGCTTATATGGATAAAGTACTTATGGAAACTAGAAGTAATTTCTTTGAAGCTAAGTCAGGTACATATACTCAGGTTACAAGGTCAGAGACTAAATTTGATGAAGATTTTTAAACTAAAAATATAAAATATGGCAAATTATTGTTATAACTCACTTAATATACTTGATGCAGATAGAACAAGCATTAATTTTATTACTAATTGGTTAAATAAATATAGAGAATTTAATACTATGAAAGAATGGTACGATGAATTATTATCTGTACAAAATAAAATAGACGAACCTTGTACTAGATGGTTTGAATTTGAGTATTCAATTGATGTAAATTCTGATAATTCTCAAGAATTATACATTTCAGGAGACACAGCTTGGGCTCCTACTGAAAAATTAGCATTAGCCATCTCTAAAGAATTTAACTGCTGTGTAAATTTAGTATATGAAGAGTCAGGTAATGACATAGGTGGAGATATAATTTACGAAAATGGAGAAATAAGACCTTTATATCAAGGTACTTATCATGGATATAGACTTTGGGATGAAGGTGTAGATTATTTATACAGAGAGATAGATAATTACTTTGATGACGGCTCAGAGCCTACAGAAGCTGTAGAATTTTTAGAAGATATTGTATCAAGAGGAGGAGTAAAAGTAAGTGATACTGATCTTGTTAAAATATTTACACATATAAAAGATAAGATAGATGAAAATAACAAAAAGTAATAGTACAAAACAATCTTTTAACCCTAATAAAATACTAAAAAGAGTCCAAGATCAAAGTAAAAATCTTAATGTAAATCCAACTATAGTAGCACAAAAAGTAATTGCAGGAGTGATGGATGATATGGAAACAAAAGATATTGATGCTCTTATTGCAACTACTGCTGTAAATTTAATTTTAGAAGATCCAGATTATAGTTATCTGGCTTCTAGAATTTTAATTACTAGACATGCTAAAATTATTGGTGTAGAACCAGTAGAAACTGACTTTTTATTTGATTATAAAGGATTTAAAAGCTATTTATATAAGTACTCTAAGAGAGACGATTTAGGTTTCCCTATAGAGTTACCTCATATGTCTTACAAAAGGGTCACTAAGGCTCTTAAAATGGACTCTGAGTTCTATAATGCTTTGTGTAATCACGAGATTTCTATGGCTACACCTATATCTGTAAATGCAGGTAGAGATTCTGGTGCAATGATTTCTTGTAACTTAACAACTTTAGTGGAAGATTCTAGCGAAGGTATTTTAAAAACATTAGAAGATATATCACAAAGCTCTAGAGATGGTGCAGGAATAGGTTTACATATACATAGTCTAAGATCTAAACATTCTTTAGTTTCTTCTTTTAAAGGAAAAGCAGGCGGAGTTGTAAGATTTTTAGATATGGTACAAAGTCATATGAGATTCTTTAAACAAGGTAACAGATCAGGTAGTGCTGCTGCTTATCTTGGTGTATGGCATAGAGATGTAGAAGAGTTTTTAGAATTAAGATTGCACGCAGGAGAGCAAAGAATGAGAACTCCAGATTTATTTACAGCAATATGTTTACCAGATCTTTTCTGGGAGAAATATATTAATGATGATGAAGATTGGTATTTGTTTTGTCCTCATGAGGTACAGAAGGCTGGCTTTGAAAACTTATATAAGTTTCATGGCTCTGCTTTTACAGAGCAATACAATAAGCTTGTAAATGCAGGATTAGGTTTTAAAGTAAAAACTTCTGATATTTTATACAAAATACAAAAGAGTATGGCTGAAGCAGGTCTACCTTATGTAATGAATTGGTGTAATGCAAATAAAAATCATCCTCAAAGTCATTTAGGAACTTGTACAGGAAGTAACTTATGTATTGAAATATATCAAATGTCAAGACCTAATTATACAGCTCAGTGTGCTTTATCTAGTATACCTCTGCATAATTTAGAGCTTGATGACTTTGAAGAGCTAGGTAGAAGAGCTAAGTTAGTTACTAGAGCTTTAAATAGCGTAATAGAAAACAATAACTGGTCAACAGAGGGTGCTGCTAGTGCAGGTAAAGAGCAACGAGCTATTGCAGTAGGTATAGCAGGATTAGCTGACTATATGGCTAAACACAAGATTGACTTTACAGGATCAGAAGCACAAAGGTTTAATAGAAAAATGGTAGAGACAATTTACAATTCTTCATTAGAAGAAAGTTGTAGGTTAGGTAATGAAGGTATCTATAAACCAGTATTTCCTAAGATTTATAAAGATGGTAGAGTAAATTCTACGTTTGTAGCATTAATGCCAACAGCTAGTTCTGCTACATTAGTAGGTTGTTATGAATCTTTTGAACCAGTCCAAGCAAATATTTTCCAAAGAAGAATAGATGCAGGTGAGTTTACTATTGTTAACAAGTATATGATTAAAGAGTTACAAGAACGTGGTATGTGGAATTTAGATACTAGAAATCAAATACTAGCAAACAATGGCTCTGTACAATCTTTAATTATTGATGATGACTTTAAACAAAGATACAAGACTATATGGGAGCACTCTCAAAAGTCTTTAATTAATCTTGCTGGTATTAGACAAGAGTTTGTAGATCAAGGACAGTCAATGAATTTGTATTTTCAAGATGCTACAACTGGTAAAATAGGTGCAGCATTAAAATATGGTTGGAATTTAGGATTACCTACAGGTAGTTATTATACTAAAACACAATCAAAGATTGATGCTCCTGTTAGTCTAGTACAGACTAAATCAGAAGTTAGTCCAGGGTGGGAAATATCCTGCTATGGGTGTGAAGCATAGAGTAAAGCCCTAGTAACATAATAGTTGCTAGGGTATTTTTAAATAAAATTAAATTAAAATGAAAATATTATTTGAAGGTACAGAAGAACAAATAAAGTTATTAGAGTCAGAATTTGAGATGCTTATAATAGAGCATGGAGATGAAGAATTACCTACTATAAGAAAAGATTACCAAACTAAAAATCTTTGGTCCGTAAAAGATGTACAATCTAAGTTTAACTGTACAGATGAAGCTGCATTATTAATTTTAGAAAATGCATTAACCAATGAAGCTACTATGGAACAGATTTGGTATGCAATAGAATCTTATAGTGACGTTAATTAAATTTTAAAAATAAAATATATGAGAGAAGATAATAAAATATTAAATACTTTAGCTGAAACAATGTTTTCTACGTTAAATAGGCAAAGAGTAACTATTGATGAAATAGAATTTATTATAAATAATACTAGAGAAAATGGGTATAAAAACTTTAAAGTTGCTTTAGAGAGTATTGCTTTATTAATTCAAGAAAATAATTAAAAATGGATTTAAATAAAATAAAAAACATTGAAGTAGATGGAATAGACACAGCAGACTATCCAGATTTTTGTGATGCTTATATAGCTGCTGCAGAGTACAATGGTAAAGAACTAACTGACGAACAGTTAGATGTTTTAAATAATAATAGTAATTTTGTATATTCTTGTGTTGTTGATTTAATTTGGTAATTAAAATTAAAGTATATGAAAACTAAAAAAGAAGTTAACACAAGAATTAGACAAGCAAGAGAAGTAGATGACTTAGATTTAGTTGTAATGTTAGAACACTATCATCAATTAAGATTTAATTGGATACCACAAGTTAAAGAAAGATTTTTAGAGCCTAATAATAATGGAGATTTTACACCACATCAATGCCAACTAAAAGAAAGTGCAGTTAAAAGTTGGATAAAGAATTATAAAACAATAAAATAAAATATTATGAAAAAGTTATTTATAGCATTACTATTTTTACTACCCATACTGTGCAATGCTCAATTAAACAAAAATATATGGAAAGTATCTGCAATTCAATTTTTTGCTGGGGCGACTGATGGAGCTAATCAAGCATATCTATTTCATTATAACAATAGCGGTAAATTTGAAAAGTGGGGTATAGCTCCTAACGAAGTAGCTTGGAAAAACAAATGGGCAACAGACATTAATGGTAATGTAATTGTAGGACAAGAAAGGTTTTGGCTTTCTAGTAGCTCTTTAGTTTTTTTGACTGACTTTCATCACGCAACTAGATTTGTAAAACATAGACTTAATGAAACATCTTTATTGTATTACGCTACAGGACATAGGACTAAAAAGTTTTATTGGAGTAATGGTAATAAAGAATCTAGAAAAATAAAAAAGAAAGAGTGGTATTGGTATGTGGCAGATATAGCAATATCTTTTACTGTTAGGTCTATTGGATTTTATATTACTTATGATGTAATTTTTAAATAATTAAAAATGGGATCTATAGCAATAATAATAACTATAATACTTTTTTTTAGTTTATTTTTTGATGAAAGTGAAGAAGTAATTTAATTAAAATATTTAAAAATATAAAATAAATGATACCTCAACAATTAGAAGACAGTTTAGATATGATACAAGAGTGTATAGACTGTGAAATGTTAATGTACTATGAAATAGAAACATATAATCAACTCCATGGTACTTTTTATGATGCACAAACATTAATAGATGAATACAGACAGAAATACGGTATTAAATCTTTTACAGAGAAACAATATAGGGAAGCTTATGGCGTTGTATTTGTGGGAGATGAAAGGCATACGGATAACACATTACGAGTTACAAAACATCTGTAAATATCCTTATTTTGTAGAATACTTAATAAGTTATATATATTGGAAATACAAAATAATTGATATAACATTTAAGAATAAAAGGTTTTTAGTATAAATAACAGACCCCCTACCAAAATTAATCAGTAGGGGGTCTTTACAAATATGAGTGGAACTTTTTTTTATCAGCTTGAAGAGTCTTGCCTAATCGTTTGTACTCCACAAACTATACTTTAGTGGTCCTTGCTTTAACCATCTGTTAGCGTACTTAGGATCTTTACTAGCCATTATACCTTTTACTCCAGGTATTAGCTTCATAAAAGCTCTTTGATTCTTTTTCCATCCCTTATAGTTACCTGATTCTATTTCATCAGTGTCCCATATCTTGATAGTATCAATTATGTTTTGTACTTGTCCTGTTGCAACCATTGGGTTTTTTAGAATCTCTGTAGTTTCTACAAGTCCAATGTGAGTAGGAGATAGTGCAGTTAACTCTAGAAATACTCTGTTAAATAAATACAGTGTATATGGTGCTATACCTTCTTCTTCATCTTCAAATAAATTATTAAATATAGATGCTGCTGCAATCATAGCAAAAGTCATCGTAAATTCTATAAGGAATTTTTTAACTGCTACTTGATCTTCTGCAGGTAATTCAGGATATGCTTCTAGCATATACTTAATCATATTTATGTTTTCCTGATTCCAAGAAGAAGCAAAGAAAGCAGCAGTAGATCTCCAGTACCCAACATCTTTTTTGTCTAACTCATAGTTATATGATTTACCTCTAAATCGTTTAGATAAACCTTTTATAATCCAAGACTTGTGTGTTAGTAATAAACTTGCCCAAGCATTCTGCTGTGCTGCAGTTTTATCTGTAGGATTCATACCCCCTTCAAATACTGCAACTTGATTACCAATTAAAGCTCCCATATAAGCCATATTAGCTTGGTGCTTTGCTTTAGTACTACCTATTTTTTTACCATTTAACAGTAACTCATGTAGCGGAGTAGCATTTTTATAATTAGGATTTCCTGGTTTTATTATTTCATTTTTATATAATCGGTAATGATCTAAAGCTGCTAAAGTTACACTAGACTTTACACTATAAGCACCTAGTTCAAATCCAGCCATTGTAGGATTGTCTGCTAGTAGTCTAGTAAACTTGTTTTTGTTTAAGTTATCAAATATTTGTTCAGTACTTCCGTAAATACCTAAATCTTGTAGTATTACATTTAGTTTAGATTTCTTTCTTTTATTACCAATCTCACCTACAGCTTCTAAATATAACTTAGGTAATGTCTTTGCTGCAAACTTTTGTGACTTAGTAGAACTATGCTCTTGTAAATAACTATCTAGTTTTGCAAAAGTTTTAGCAGAAATATATCCTGCTGCTTGTGTAAAAAATGATGCTGCTAAGTTATTCTGTGTTACATAGCTTTTAAACTTGTCAACTATTTTAGAAAGACTATAACCATTAATTTCTATTAGCTCTGATTTAGTTTCCCCATAGACAAACATATCTAACATGGTCCTCATCTTTGCAAAATCGTTAGTTGCTGTACCTTTTTTAAGGTTACCATCTTTACTTAACTCACTTCTACCAAAAGCTCCTAGTATATTCTCAAATACAAAAGAAGATTTTTTCATCTGCTTGTTATTTTCTGACATCTTTTTAAACGCCATTATACTTTTAATAGCATCGTTAGTTATCATACTTGGATCTTCTAATCTTGCAGTATAGTATACAGGTACTATTCTTTCTGATGAACCATCTGGTCTACTCCCAATTGCTTTAATAAAACCTACATCATCATTAGTATTAGCTTTTATTGAATCTTTAGCTGCAGCAAATAAACTACCTATAGTGCTATCATTAGAACGCATAGCTATATCTAAAGTAGATGCAGTCATCTGAGGTGCTAGACCTTTATACTTTTTACCTACATCTCTGTACATACTAGTCATAGTGTTTTCTACTATAGTAGCAAACTCTTGTTGCTTACTAGTTAAATACTTAAACTCTTGATCTGTAGGTCTAACAAAGTACCCTGTAGCATTTTTACCTTTTTTATGGTATAAGAAATCAGTATTAGTAATGCCTAATCTTTCTGCGTTATCTAAGAAATCTCTACTAAAGTCCATAACTTCCATGTTAACTTTTTTAAATAGAGTAGTTATCATATAAGATAATATTCTAGCAATAGGGTTTGCAGAATCTGCTCCTGACATAAACCATTTATTAAGAAGACTAGAGTCTACAGATATTTGAGAAAATTCTTTTCTTAAAGCGTCTACATCTTCTTTGCTAACACCTTCTAGACTATTTAGTGCTGTATCTATACTAAATCTATCCCTCATACTTTCCATAGTAAAGAACAAAGTGTTTAGTTCTTCTATTGATTTGTGTAAAGGGTGGTTAGGAGCTAACATACCTTTTATTTGAGTAACATAAGGTTTGTAGTAAGCAAAGAAGGTATCTAAATCGTTTACTTGCTCTGCAGTTAGACTTTCTTGATTTTCTAATTTCTCTAAAGCCTCTTTAGTCTGAGTAGCTAATGTTTGTATAAATGCTATAAATGCTGGATCTTCTGTTGTTTGATCTTTATTAGCATTGTTTATTGCAGTTAACATAGAAGTAACTTGTCCTGCTGCAACCTTTTTATTTTTTCTTTTTAATAAAGCATCTTGGTATTGTGTAATCTTTACTAACATCCTATCTAACAATGTATCTGAACTATCGAAGAATACATCTCCTGTAGGTACATTATTAAAAGCATTCTTATCTGCTTTGTTTACAAACTTAGCTATTTGATTAGCTATATTTTTGTGCGTAGGATTAAACATTTCTTTAATCTTAGCAATAATAGCATTAATAACACCTCTAAAACCTTTAGGGTATGTGTTATTATTAATAGCTTGTCCTACATACTTTCCAAAGATTTCTCTTCTTACTTTAGTATCTACCTCTTCTTGTGTTAATCCAAACCTACTATACTTACTACTATAGTGTTCAGCATGTTCTTTATACAGTTCAGTCTTATCAATATTTGCTAGAGCCTTATCTACCATATCTTGATTAGTAAAGAAATCTACAGCCATGTGTCCAGCTTCCTCTGTAAGAGTCTGTGCATTATTACCTTTGTCAGATAGTGCAATAATTCTGTTAGCAGTATCTGCTAGTCCTACAACTCCTTGTAATCCTGAATTTCTATATCCTATGTTAGTAAGATAAGAATCCATATGCTGTACACTAACTCCTACACTATGAAAGAAATTAGATACTTTATCCATAGCCGTTCCATAACTAGGAGAAGTTTCTTTTTTAAATTCACTCTTTATAGTAGTTGGTCCAGGTTTAGTTACATATACTTTACCATTAGACTCACCAGAAACATTAAATGTTTCTTTTATAGCTTTAAGATCTTCAGAATTACTGTCTACCTTTTTACTATGTTCACTTACTCTAACACCATCTACTTTATTAAATAGTTTAGTTACAGTACTATAATCTGATAATACTTTTCTAGGGTATAGACTAGACCCATCAGAAAACCTATCGTTAGTTACAATAGGCTCTCCTTGATCATTTAAATCTATATCTTTCTTAGAATAAGCATGTTTAAAAATCTGATCTGCTTCATGAGAATTACTAGTTAAACTAGAAATCTTATTATACAGTTTAGATTCAGTTCCTTCTGGAGTAAGGTAAGTTTTCTTACCATCCACCATTTTAATTTGACAACTCATATTTGTATTTTGTTATTTAATTAAATAAATATTATTATGATTTAGAGCAATCTTCTGCGTTAGACGTATCTTCATTAAAGGCTTCTCCAGGATTTACGTGCTCTACATCAAAGTAAGAATCATAGTCTTGAAAACCTGACACCTGTGAATCTTCTAAAGAAGCTATAGATTCTTTAGTCTCTTGCACACTTGACTGTCCTTTACTACTTGCCTTAGTTCCTATAAAAGTATGTAGGTTTGCGTCTTTACTTTGATACATAGGAAATTCAATTCCTCTACCTCCACTAAAAGTTTTTGTATCTGCTACTACATATACTCCATTACCATTGTGAATCAATGGGTAAGTTACACGTTTACTAGTTTGTTTATTATTTATAATATCATCAAAAAATACTTGTTTACTAGCATAAGCATAGTCTGGTAAAAACCCCTCACTATCTTGCATTGCTCTTTTTTCTGCATCATCCATTATAACTCGTTGTGTACCAGTTTCAGTTTTTACTATATTACCTCGTAACATATAAGTAAATTCTGGAGCATACTTTCTTACTATATCTAACGCTGAATCACTACCACTTAGTTCCCCAAAACTCGTTTTATATTTAGATCTTAGCTTTAAAGGCATAATACTCCAGAACGATCCTGGTAATATTTCAAACCCTTGCTTTAGCATTTGATAATCTGCAAGTAATTCTGCAAATCTTCTAGTTTCAGAATTCTCATACATCTCAGACCACATATCCATAAGCATAGTAGTAGTAGTTGGATCTGCATTTCCTAAACTAAATGAATACATTTTATCTGTACCTCTTTTTACTAATCTCTTTTTAATACGTTTAGTAAAATCATTGTGCTTACCTCCTTCTACTATTTTTTTATACTCTGCTTCTAGATCAGGAATAGTATTCTTAAAGTAATTAGGGTCTTGCATTTCCATAGATTTAACAACTAGCCTTGTATTTAACCTTGAATATAACGCTCTTAAAGATTTTTCATTTAAAGGCTTATTTGTCACCTTTTTCATTTGTTCTATAGCGTTCCTAAAATACTTGTGATCATAAGGTAAAATACCATCTAAATGTTTTTTACCTTCAACTAACCCTTGCTCTATTTTATTAATAACCCAAGGTGCTATTTTCTGTACTGTTACATGTTTAAACTTATTCTCTTGCATTTTAGCATTGAACTTATCGTACTTTTCTTTATTTAAATAAGTCTGAGCATAAGATGGAGAAACTCCAGTATCTGCTAATTTAGTAATTGCTAATACATCAGATATTTCAGAAGCCATTGCCATTAAAGCAAAAGTAGATTCTAGATTTCTTTTACCATCTTTAAAATCTTTTATTACATCCATATCAAAAGTTGGAGTATAACTGTCAGGTAAGTTCTTTGCAATGAAACCGTAATCTTGAGCTAATATTTCCATAACTTCTTGTCTGCTTTTACCTTGAGCTTTTCTAGCAAACTCTTTAACTGCAGGTTGATTAACTATAAACAAAGCTTCATTCATACTTCTACCTAAACTTAGTAATACATTAAGTACAGGTAAAGTTACTTGGTTTATATTTAACTGAGCAGCTAAAGGATCTTTTACATTATCTACTGCTTGTGCTAGAGGTTCTGCTCTATTTCTAGATACTTTTTTACCTTCAGTATCTTCTGTTGCAGATAAACTCTTAATCCTTTCAGACATCTCACCATTTTCTATAAACCTAACTCCAGTTTTTAACCCCATCTGTACTAATGGAGCTCCAGTGTTAAAGTTAGCAGATATACCAATATTGTTTGCTCCTGTAAGAGTATTCTCTAAAGCATTAGCATTAGCAGATACTCCTAAGAAAGCTTCTTTATCGTACTTTGGATTTGTCTCTGCTAATTTAGCTTTATGTTCATCTCTAAAACTTTGTAGCTGTTGGTATCCTCCAGGATTCAATCCTTCAAGTGGAGTAGCGTGCTTAAATTTAATCATAAGATCTAATATAGTGTTATCTATACTTTCAATCTTGTTTCCATTTGCGTCTACTTCATATTGGAATCCAAATAGTTTATCAATATCATAATCAAAACCAGAAATATCTGGAGATTCTGCAGGCATTATAATACCATTAGCCATACTTTCTGGTAGTATACCTATAGGTCTAATTACAAACATAGAGTATTTATCCTCAGTAGGTATTCTATACATAAGCATTTCTTTAAATCCTTCTGGAATTAAATCTAATGGGATTCTCTCACCAAAGTTATCTTTTAAAAGAGCATCCATAGATGGGTGCATACCTTCAGGTATCCAAGCTTCAAATATTACTTTTGTAATATTACCATCTTTATCTTTTTCTATAATTACTTCTGGCATATTTTTCTTAGACAAACCATATGAAGATACGTTATACATTGAGTTACCATTTACTTTCTGTATTGTAACGTTGTTACGTACTATAGAAGATAGTACAGGCTCTATAATACTTAACAACTGAGGATCATCTATACTTAATTCATTTTCTTTAATTGCTTCTTGTATCTCTAAAGGAAATTTATCTAAGTGAGTTAAAATAGTTTTTCTTAATGATTCTTTATCTTTAAATATTTCTTTTACTTTGTTACTTGCAGCATTAGTCTTTGCTTGTAAAGCTTCTTGGTATTGCTTCTTTTCTTCTGCCATACCTTGAACATCATTAGCTATTAGCTTAGTTAATTGTATAGCTAACTTCTGCACTTCATTTGGACTAATGTGCGGAGTAGTATCAAGTTGTGCTTTCCAATTAGTCATATCCATAGTTCCTCTACCATCCATAAGACCAATCTTAAACACAGAGTGAGGAGCATATAAATCTATATACTTTGGATTAGTTTCTGATTGGATAGATGCAACTCTACCTTCAAAATCAAAATCAAACTTTCCTTTACCTGTAATAGTCCATCCAAACTTTTTTAATATATCCTTCATCATTTGATTAGTAGCTGCAAACGTAGGGTCTAATACTATTTCAGAATCTTTCTTCTGTATAGGATTTAATAATCCAGATGCATTTTCATGTAGCCCAAAGTAATGTGGCTTATAGATTACGTGCTTATGCTTTTTTATTAGAGTCATAAACTCTTCTTTTGTTTGTGGCATGTCTAACACTCCCATACCTGCTAAACGTACTATAGAAGCAAAAGGATCTATCATAGATTGACCATCTTGTACTGTAGCATAGTATTTATATATAGGGTTACCACTTTTGTCTGTACCTACTTGTTTTTTCTTTCCTATACCTAAACCTAAAGCTTGTAAGTCTTTACTTACTTCTACGTCTAAGCCAGGTAATGTAGTAACACCAGGCGTATCATTATAAGACTCTACATGTATTCTTGTAATAGGCTTACCCCCTACTTGCATTGCAGATTTACTAAGAAATTCTCCTGGAGAATATACTTGCTTAAATCTTTTTACAAAGTCAGTAGCTAACGTACTATCAATACTTTTAAAGTTAGCAGGATCTCCTGTGTAAAGTAAAGTGTACTTAGCTTGTGTTTCTAAAGTTTGAGCTACAAATAATTTTAATTCTAAATCACTATAAGTATCTTTAATATCTGCTTCTTTTAGTTCTTTCTTTAGATTTGCAGTTAAGTTAGCTATTTCGTTCTTTACACTACTTGCAGCTTCACCAGTACCATCATCTTTAATTAAGTATCTTCCAGATTTGTTTTTATTATAATTATCACTACCACTTACAGTAGTATCTTTCATTCTAATACTCTCTTGCTCAAATATATTAATTAAATTTTCTTCTACTACTTCTAAAGACTCAGCAATATTATTTCCTTTAGGTACTTCAATAGCAATCATAGTATGACCATCTCCCATTACAGGAGTTGGAATTGCTCTAGCATTTTTCTTAGATGTAAAGTTAAAGAATAAAGCTAATGATGTTTGTAAGTATTCTTTCTTTGTCATTTGATCATAATCAGAAGACAAACCCTCAGTCTTAATACTATCTATTTCATATAGAGTTGCTTCTGCTAAAGCTTTTGCACCTCCTAATTGATCTAATACTTTACACATAGGGTCATTAGAATATCTGTCAGCATATCCATTTTCATTTTTAATTAACCTTGACTGCTCCATATAAATAGAAGAGGTATATCTATGTGCATATTTTAATTTACCATTTACTCTATATGCTGATTGATAGTAATTAGGTAGTAATATTACAAGCCTATCTAAGAATGCGTTTACATTCTCAAAATTAAATTTAGTATCTTTCCCTCCTTTCCCTGTTTTTCTACCAAGTATAAGACCATTTAACTTATCAACTTGTTCTGTATTAACAATTATACCTGCTTTAGCAAGTGTAGCTTTTAATTCTTCACCTTCTAATAACTTATATGGATCTGAACCATAACCAACACTTTCAACTAAATCTATTAACTGCTGCCTCATAATACTATGCATAGTGTTGTTATTAGCATTAAGAGCTTTTAACTCTTTCTTATCATTAACCATAACTAAAATAGGATTTACTTTCCTTTTCTGTGCTAGTCTAAAGAATGTAGCTTGTAGCTTAGGCTCACCTACTAATTCACTGTATACTTGCTCTAATACCTCTACTTTATTACTATAGTATTTTGATTCTGGATGTGGATTTAATCTTTCCATCATATCAGCTTCACTAATACTACCATGGGTAACTTGTAAAAACTTATTATAGATATTTAAAAAATCTTCTTTTACATCAAACCCAAAAGAATCTATCTCACCAGAGTTAGAATCTACGTTTTGCAGTATGTGCATTGCATCTTCTGATAATGATGTAGTTGGATTTTCTTCTGCTTTCATCCAAGACTGAGTTTGTCTACCACTAATATCTCTACTAGCAGAACCTTCAGTAACATTGTCAGCTTCTTGAGCATCCGCAGTAGCTTCATTTATTTCTTTAATAATAGTACTTAACCTTACTCCTCTTTCTTTTAGCCTTGCTTGCATAGCTATTAAGAAATCATTTTTATGGTTATTATAAGCATCAGCTATTACTTGATAATCTGCATCGTATGTTACTAGATCTTGTAATACTTTCTCCATATTAGTGTCAGAAAGAGCTTTAACTAAGGTTGTGTCATTTCTCTTTGCCCAACCTCTAATACCATCTACTAAAGTTATTACAGAATCTTTTAGTCTTTTTGCTTTAGACGTTCCTGCAGGTGCTCCTGCCATTAAAGCATCTTTTAAAGTACTAATACTATATAGTGCAGTTCCTTCAGTCATTGCTGGGTGTGCAGCTACAGTACCTAAACCTAAAGATAGTTTATAGTTAAGAGTATCTAAATCATTAATGTTATCAGTAAATAAACCTCTAGTCATGTGATATACTTTCTTAAAGAAATTATATATCTGAGCACCTAATCTTTTTAGTATATTACCATTAGATAAACCTGCTAGTCTATTTATTTCAAAAGTCTCGTATTGCTCTGCTAAAAATTCTAAGATTCTAGTAGTAGGATCTAAAGCTGCATCTTGAGATTGTTTACTTATATTTTTATTTGTCGTACTCTTAGGAGTAGCAGTCGTTAAACTTGTATTAAACGCTTCTTGAGTAATCTTATTATTAGGGTTAGCTTTGTTATAAGCTTTAAGTCCTGCTCTTAATACTTGCTCTCTTTGTTTAGGAGTTAATACTACTTCAGTAAGTACATGCATAGCCTCGTGATAAACAGTACTACTGTTAGCACCTTCTCTAATACGTACTAAAGCTTTAGTAAATACACCCCATGCATTAGTACCCCCTATATTATTTAAATCTTTTACTAAAGATATAGGGAAATTAGGAAACCTAGATTTAAACCAATCTAAAGTTTCTTTAGTTACTACATTACCTTTACCTTTATCTAATGTACTTAAATCCCTTCGACCTTTTCTTTTTTGTGTTGTTGGTTGACCAAGACTTAAAAAGTTTTTAGCCTCAACACCTAACTGACTTAATACAGAATCTATTTCCTTCTGAGAAATAGCAAGGCCACTCATTTTACCAGGTACTCCTTCAAAATTACCAGTTAAAAAGAATTTTACAGACCCATCTGGTTTTGTTACCTTTATTATTTCAGAACCATTTTCATTGTTTTTAATTGTTTGATTTATAATTCCTCCTTTTATTGTTTTTTGCTCTAAAGTGTACTTGCCTTTAACTTTAGTAAAAGTAACAACTTCATTAGTTTGTTGTTTTGTAGGTATTGGTGCACCTTTAAGTTTTCTTGATACTTTAATATTAATAGTGTCACCTCTTTTACTTAATATTTCTTTTTCTCTTAAAGATAAACCAGCTTCTCCTTGACTAACAATTTTATTAACTAT
>Ga0228614_1000033_pt1 | contig 92107 bp, 129 predicted proteins | sample 15DmetaG_FD_190531 | JGI IMG/M metagenome (GOLD analysis project Ga0228614, IMG submission 190531) | Seawater microbial communities from Monterey Bay, California, United States - 15D | ecosystem: Environmental > Aquatic > Marine > Coastal | place: USA: California | collected 2016-10-13
TGATAATAAAGATATCGTTAGGAACCCTTTAATCTCACAGATTTTAGAGAAATACGACTAAATATAACAAACTTTACTTTAACCATAATAAATCTATATTTTAATGATGAAACAAGTGTATATTAACATTACAGGTGTATTACGAGACACATTCGCAAAAGCAGCGTCTGAATATCGTAAGTATTATATCGAATCAGATTCTGAAGACGAGGAGAGTTTTGAGTATGATATGGTTTTACCTGTTAACACAAATGACATCTCAAACCATTTTAAATTTCAAGATGAAGATGAATTAAAGTATTTCTTCTTTATTGAGTTTGCTATGGAAATATTTGGTCATTCTGCCCCAACATATATGGGGGCTTTTAAAGACCTAACAGACCTTTTGAAAGAAAAGAAAGATTGGGAAATCACAATAGTCTCTGATGAATTAGGTAAGGGTAAAGCGGCGTCTCTATTCTTTATGTCTAAAAATAGTAGTTATGTCGATAACTATAAGTTTTATAAAAAAGACACTATTGATTCAATGTGGGAAAATTGTGACATATGGATTACAACAGACTGTGAGGTTTTAGAACAAAAACCAAACGATAAAATATCAATAAAGGTTGAAACTGAATATAATAAAGATTATGAATCTAACCATTCAGTAGAAACATTAACGAATGTAAAAGAAATAGAGTTATAATGCCGAACGAAGACAAATCATATTTAATCCCATATACCTTAGATGTTGAGGGGTTATCGTATATTTTAGATTTAGATGCTTATCACGAAGCCGTTAAAATGCCACCAAGAAAAGTGGTTAAAGTGGTAGAAGATGATAAAGGTGTCGAAAGTGAAATAGAAGAAATGGAAGATGGGGGATTAAACGTCTCCAAATATGAACTTTTAAAATATGTTTTAGAAGTTGTTATGGACGAAAAAGGTGGGGAAGATATTGACTCCGCAATGGGAATATCATATGGATTTAAAAAAATGCCGTTCTCATTTAAATTAAGTTTCAATACATTACTAAACTATGGTATAATTAAACCATTAAATTAAAAACAAAAAAAAATGTCAAAAAAACAAGAAATTTTCGAAGCAATAGAAAGTCACTACAATGACTTCGTAGAAAACCACAATGGAACTACTAAAGCGTCTCAAACAAGAGCACGTAAATCAATCGGTGAGATTAAGAAATTAGTAACTGATTATCGTAAATCTTCTGTAGAGGAACAAGGATAAGATTTACAAATAAATTATTAAACCATTAAATAAAGAGCATGGATAAAGTAAAAGTAATTAACGAGGCTATCGAACGTCTCGACAAATTAGAGTCGAACGTTTATGTGTTCGTACAAGATGCTAAAGGTAATGCTAAAGCATCAATCAAACATTCTTACGATTTAGTAAGAGTATTAAATGAGAATGAGTTCAACGCTCATATCTTAGTTGAAAATAAAGACTATGAAGGGGTTTCTTCTTGGTTACCATTAGAGTATGATGAAACACCTGTTGTTTCAATAGAAGAGGGTAGTCTTCAAGTTAGACCTGATGACTTAGTTATCATACCTGAGTTATTTGCTCACGTAATGGAACAAATTGCGGATATGCCATGTAATAAAGTAGTTCTATGTCAGTCATACGATTATTTATTTGAAACATTAAAACCAGGTGCTACTTGGAATTCCTTTGGGTTTAATAAGGTTATAACTACAAGTTTAGACCAAAAACAATATCTTAATGACTTATTTAAGAAACTGAATATAGACGTTATTACACCGTTTATTTCTGAATTGTTTACAAAGTCAGATAAACCACAAAAACCAATTATTTCTATACACACACGTGACCAAAGAGATACTATGAAATTAATCAAATCTTTCTATGTGAAGTACCCACAATTTAAATGGGTAACATTTAGAGATATGAGAGGATTAACTCAAGAAGAATTCGCGACAACATTAAGAGAGTCGTGTTTATCTGTTTGGGTTGATGACGTTTCAGGTTATGGAACATTCCCATTAGAGTCTATGAAATCAGGAGTACCTGTTATTGGTAAAATACCAACACTTAAACCTGATTGGATGACAGAGGATAATGGTATTTGGACTATAGATTCAAATCAAATTGTGGATTTAGTTGCGTCTGTATTTAAGGGATGGTTAGAAGATAGAATACCATCAGACTTATACGATGAGATGGATTCAACGGTAAGTAAATTAACTTATGAAACATTCACAAAAGAAACGTTAAGTGTTTTTACAAACATAACAAAAAAGAGAAAAGAACAATTAGAGTTCACAGTCGATAAATTTAAAGAATTAGAAGAAAATGATTAATTTAATTTTACCTATACATACAATCAATAAAGAACTCAGGTCGAGATTTGAGACATTTATGGAATCGGTATCTAAACAAACAGTTAAGGATTTTACATTAACTATTGTTTATAAACCAACAAAAGAGTTAACCAAATATTTGAATGAATATAACTTAGAATCTTATGTGTCCTTATTGGAGAACACTGGAGAAACTGATTTTTGTTCACAAATTAATTTTGGAGCACAGAACACTAAATCAGAATACATCGCAATTACTGAGGTGGATGATGAGATTACCCCAACATACATACAAAACGCTATACAACACATTAACGCGTATCCTGATGTATCAACCTTTCTACCTATCGTCATAGACACTAATTCACAGGGTGAGTTCTTGTCATTTACAAATGAATCTGTTTGGGCTATGAACCTAACAGAAACTATAGGATACTTAGATAACGAATCGTTATCGTCTTACGAGAACTATCAAACCAGTGGTATGATTATTAAAACGTCTGTCTATAACGAAGTTGGTGGTCTTAAGAGTAATGTTAAATTATCTTTTGGTTACGAATTTTTACTTCGTTTAACGCATATGTCTAATGAAGTATTCGTTATACCTAAGTTAACGTATAGACACACTAACTTTAGAAAAGGTTCTCTATTTTGGGATTACAAAGAAGGAGAAAATAAGTTAAGTTCTGACGAGGCAATGTTTTGGTTAGAGACGGCAAAGAAAGAGCAATTTTTCACAGAAGACCGAGCGATAACATACCAAGACTAAAACTTATTATGCCTAGACCTAGAAAAAACAAACAATACTTTGGTCCTGAGGAGGAAGCTGCGGTAGTAAAATATTTAGAAGCAGAAACCTATGAGGAAAGAAATCTGATTTACAATCAGAGTCTTAGAAAACCATTAAGTAAAATGGTCGAAAGCATAATTCGTAGATATAAATTATATCGTAGAGACTTCGATTACGAATCTTTACATACTGACGTATCATCATTTTTAATCACTAAAGCGGATAAGTTTGACCCATCTAAAGGGTCTAAGGCTTATTCGTATTTTGGTACGATTTGTAAAAACTATTTAATGGGTGCGATATTAAAGGACCAAAAAGAATTAAATAGAAAGATATCTTATGAAGACATATCATCCTCAGTTGAGAGTAGACCTGATATGACATACTTCTTACATAACGACTCTTTAGATTATGAGGACGTTGTTAAACGTTTAGTTAAGGAATTAGAAGATTTTATGGAAATCACTAACCTTAATAAAAATGAAGAAAAGTTAGGATACGCGTTAATAGAAGTGTTCACTAATTACGAAGTTATATTTCAAGGAGGGGAAGGAAATAAATTCAATAAGAACCTAATATTATTGTCATTGAGAGACATGACATCTATGACCACAAAAGAAATTAGAACGTCAATGAAAAAGTATAAAAAAATATACTCTGAGATGATGTTACAGGTAATTCAGGAATAAACTATTTATTTAGTATGGGAAGAACAACTAAAAAAGAAATTAATTTTTCACAAAAAAGTTTAATGGCACTTCTACAGGAGATATATAACGAAACTGTAGAGCAGAGAAATACCGCAATTAGAATACAAAATAAGATGTTAGGGTTCATGAAAGGACCTGAAGACTTAACCTTATTGGGTCCTATCATAAAAGAACAACAAAAGATATTAGATAGTGTTTTAGAGAAAAAACTATCATTGGCAAAACTACAACAGGTTATCATACAAAAATCATCAGAAGGTCGAGAAGACATTGGTGGTTCTTTAAGTGATGACGATAAAGAAATGTTAAAGGATTTGGTTAATGGTTTAGGTAATGATACACCATCTGACGATAATTTTAATATGTAATGGGATTAAAGACGGAACAAAACAAATTAGATAAAGGTATTGACTCAATAAAGTTGGTACTACAGTCAATGTCGGACATGAAGAAAATTGACCTTCAGTCTGTTGGTTCCGCATATTTAGACACAAATAAGTTAAAGAAAAAATTATTAGGTGATGGTAGTGGTAAATCAGTCAATACTGATTTTATCGGTAAATTAGTTAATACGTTACTTCAAAGTTCCGGTGGTGGCCCTGACAAAGTCAAAACATTCGTTAAAAAAATCATTAAGAAAGTTTCTACCGATTCACCAAAAATAACTAAGATAGTTATCGAAGAATTGTTTAGAGCAATTAATTGTGAAACTGATTTTTCATTGACGGGTATTGAGATAAACCTATCTCCTGAAGAAATAGACTTCTTTGATTTATTAAAAGTTTCTCCTGAAGGAATGCCAGGTAGAGTAATGTACGAAAAAGGTGATATAGATAACGAATTATATCCTTTACCACTTAATAAAATGTTATACGACGTTACGATAAGTAATGACCTAAATTCCCCTAAAACATTTACCTCGGCAAACGGTAAAGAAATGTTTGACCTTAGTTTTGACGACTTCACTCAAGAATATAATTTAAAATTTAAGGACATTAACGTAACCGATTTTGTCTCTCACTATTACTCATCTTTTGAACTATTCAACACAAAAGACTTAATGTCTGACTTAATGGACCAACTATTTGGTGTGGTTTCAATTGATGTCTCCACCAAAAGGGTAAAGTCATTCGCAGAATTAAACAAGATGATGCAAATTTTGGCTAGTTTGTGTAGTGACTTTTACGAGCAGGATGCGTTAATACAAGAAAGTTTAATTGATGGTTTGTCAACACAAGACGAAGATTTGTCTTATGCGTTTGACGATGAAGATACAAGACAAATTGAAGAGGAGTTTAATTATAAAATTAATAAAATATATAAATTAGTTGATTGTGGGAATTTTGAGGGTGAGATGAATACTGATTTATTAATCGATTCTTTACTCGATTTAGATTCAGATAATATTTCTGAGTCTGAGGTATTAGAAGGGTTATTACAAAATATCGGTAGTGGATTTGTAGAACAATCAGGATTTGATGTTCCTACAATAAATCTTAACCTTAATTTAGACATATTCAAACAATTACCAACAACTATAATGGGTAAAGTGCTGGGACCAAAAACGGTTCTACCATTTATAATATTAACTAAAGCGATTGATGAGGCTAAAGGTAAGTCGAAGGACGTAAAGGAATTTGCTGAAAATAACAAACGTTTTATGACTCGAGTTGGTAAAAGGGTGTTTGATATGTATAAAAAAGAACTGATGGATGAAATTAAAAAAGAGTTAACTCAAATAGTTTCTATGGTTCTTAAAGAAATTGCTAAACAACAATTAAGAGGGAGATATGCTATTATACTCGCCCTATTATCTATGTTACACAAATTTATAACCACAACAGACTTTAGTACGTGTATAGGTATCATTCAAGGACTATTATCTTTACTTAACCTTAAATCAGGTATACCTTTAGGGGTACCGTTTCCACTTCTTTATGGTGCATACGCAAGGGAAGGGGCAAACTCAACAAGAGCTTACAACAATGCGATTCAATTCATGGAAAAACAAGGTGTGAGTCTTGGTAGTTTACCGGACGGTTCACCAAATAAACATATACTATTAGTAGATTCTATTATGAAAGGAGCAATGAAAGAACTAGGTGAGAATGGGGTTAATCAATTTGTGTCATTACCGGCAACTGGAGCTCATCCATTAGGTCCTGTAGTAACACCATTTGTAACGGGTAAGTCAGTACCACTAACATCATATTAAATGGATATAAAGATAATTTTAGAAATAGCAGAAAACGCATCGAAAAGGTCTAATAAAGATTTAATCGAAGCGGCAACTATTTTATCAAAGGAATTTGAAGACACTAAGACATTAATGATTCAATTATCACACCATTTAGATAATGTGGAAAACAGTTATTATCAAATCTCCGAAGAAGTTAAAAAAAGAAAAGGTATAACAGATGTCTAAACTCATTTTTAAGGGGGTTGTAAAAGACAATAAAGACCCGAAATCGTTAGGTAGAATTAGAATCGACCCTGTTGAGTGGATTGTTTCTGATGAGGTTTATGTTACAGAGTATTCAGGAAAGTATTCAGAACAAAAAGACAGGTGGAACGCAGTATCTGACCCGTTTATGTTTGTACCATTATTACCTAACCATATCAATATGGTTCCTAAGGTGGGTGAATCCGTTAATATATTATATACCGATACCGACTCTAAATTTATAGATGGTTTCTATATACCAATGTCTATAGTCGACCAAGGATATCCAAACCCTTCAAGTGCGGAGCATATGATGTCACAATCAAAAGAGGGGTTAAAGTATAAGAAAGCAAAAGACATTTATAAATCAACAGGAGAGTTTGTTAAAAAAACTTATGACGGAGCAATTCCTAAAACTGAAGATTTTGCAATATCGAGTAGATTAAACTCAGATATTCTTTGGACTCAAAAAGCAATAGTAATTAGGGCCGGAAAAATTAAAGACGATGAGGTTGTCTCAAAAAGAGAACCCATTAGAGACTCTAACCCCGCAATGATTCAAGTATCTAAATTTGATACAACGACGACAATAAGTGAAGGTAAAGAAATCACCTCTAAAGTGAATCAATTTGTACATACTGAAGTATTAATTGAATACCTTATAGATGACCTTAATTGTGATGGGAATTGTACTTCGACACTTTATGTATATAAATTGGCAAAACAAAAAGAAATAACAGAAACGTTATACTTTAATCAAACAACTGAAATTGAAAACGATAAAAAAGAATTGTTATTTTCTACTATCGTTAATGGTGATGATTTAGAAGATTTATCTTTTAATCTCAGACATGAAATTAAACAGATAATAAATCGTGGATTGACAGGGTTAAGTTCTTTAGAGAACTACATCAAACACCCATCAAATGTTGACCCACAAAAAATGACATCAATATTTCCATTATATTTCAGAAATGTTCCGACACAATATGACGTTGAGAAAACCAACGATGTTTTTAATGATAAGATATTAAAAAATATACATATTAAAACTAGGAAAGGGTTTGGTCTTTTATTCAGTAATGAAGAAGATAATACACCTGAGAAGGAGATAAAAATAAAAGAGACTATCGTTAAAAACTCTGATAAACCCAGTAAAAACGTTGTGGTATTATCAGATAAGAATTACATACTCGCTTACGGTAATAATATTCCTACATCTAAAAAAGGGATTAACTTCTCTAAAGTGTCTAACTACGAAATTAGTCAGGATGAAATAATTAATAATATAGAACCTGAAACATATGCGTTAGTGAGGGGTGAACAATTACACGAACTTTTAGATATAATTTATCTCTACTTAACAACTCACGTACATAACCCTGCTGAACCGCCCGTTGTTTTTCCAAATATAAAATTAGACATAGAGGAAAAATTTCAGAACTTTAAACAGAATATCCTTTCTAATAAAATTAGAATTAACTAATTACTGGATATTTATAAATAAAACATTTGTAATGTCTATATTTAAATCTTATTTCAGTAAGAACAACACAATCATAAGTGATTCGTATACTAATACGGCAAAGAACCCTGTTAGTGAATTATTTTATGGTGGGTTTCACACTAGATTCCTATTACAAATTGATTTGTCAGAATTAATCCACAAAATTACTGATGGGTATATCAATACAAATTCAATTGAAAAACACATATTAAAACTAACTAACACTATTAACCCTACAGAAAATTCGTATTTTAATGAAATTACGAGTCTTAATTCTAAAAGGGCGACATCTTTCGATTTAATAGTGTTTAAAGTAAATCAAGAATGGGATGAGGGTGTTGGTTATGACTATATTAACACTTCTAACCAATTTCCATTACAAAGTACTCACTCTGACACTTCATCTAATTGGTTTAGTGCGACTAATCTTAATGATTGGACTCAGGAGGGTGTGAATGAAGGTGAAATCATTTCAACACAACATTTTGATAATGGTAATGAAAATATAGAATTAGATGTTACTGATTATATAAATGACATATTAAACGGTACTGAAACACATTACGGATTAGGGATATCTTTTGACCTTCCTTACGAAGCAATCAATACGTTACAGATATATCGTAGTGTCGCATTTTTTACTAAGTATACTCAAACATTCTTTGAACCTTACTTAGAAACTACATTTAATGACCACTTTATTGACCACAGAAATGACTTCTATACGGGAGTTGTTAGAAATTTAATATTATATGTAAATCAAGGTAACGAACCAACAAATTTAGATACTGAACCTACGGTAGATATAATGAACGGAGACGAAGTATTACTTTCAGATTTACAATCAGAACATGTTAGTAAAGGAATATATAAAGTATCATTTACCGTTGACCCACAGTCTTGCCCTACCCCACTTATTTTAAATGATGTATGGAAAGGGGTTTCAATAGACGGGTATAGTCTTTCTGAGATTAATCAAGAATTCACGTTAAGACCGTCTTCTGAACTATTTAAGATTGGAACTGATGAGTTAAATCCTATAGAGTATAGTTACTCTTTTACTGGTTTAAAAAGAGACGAGAAAATCGTTAGAGGAGATATTAGAAAGGTTTATGTGGATGTTAAAGTCCCATTTACATATGACGATAGAGTACAAATAGACAACTTAAAATATAGAATTTATGTTAAAGAAGGTAATACGTCTATAGATGTGATACCATTCACAGACGTAAATAGGGCATACAATTCAAATTATTTCTTATTAGATACTTCTATGTTAATCCCAAATAAGGAATACCATATGGATTTACAATTAGAAACAAACAGAGAAGTTAATACCTACAGAAAGGAAATTAGTTTTTATGTGATTAGTGAAAAATAATATTATGAAAAAAAAGATATACATCAAAGAATCAGGTTTACTTGATTTTATTACAGACACATTAGGTGATGCAATTCCACAATTAGCCGCTACGGTTGATGGACCTGATTTATTGGTTACGATTCCCGCATTGGCAAAAAACATTTTTGAACTAAAACGTAATAACAAAAAATTTGATGAGTACATATTGTCTAAACCTGAATTTGACGAAGAATCAATTAAAGAGTTATCAGAATATGAAGATACATTTAAAAGGGATTTAATTGATGTCGTACAAAGAGTTATTGAATCGTTACCTGGTTCAGGTATTGGTTCCATTACTTCTTTTAGTGTCGGGTTTTTAGAGGATTTAATATTAGAAAAGTTTATAGAAAAGATGATTGATTTCAAAACTAATCATCTATCTAATATGCCGTCTATCCCATTATTAAATGATACAATATCTGAAAGTCTTAATCATTTAGAAACTATTAATAAGTTACAGGAAGATTTTGAAGAATCGTCTAAAGAGTTATCTGAAGTCACAATATTAAATCCTGTTAAATCAACAAAGGTTACGGGTAAATTTAAAGAACTTAGAGGTGGTGGTACAAGAAAACACTGGGGAGTTGATTTGGCATTGCCGTCGGGTAGTAACATAATATCTCCTTTAGATGGTGTTATGATTAAGGACACTGGATATCATAATAATCATTGTGGTGGTACAATGAAGATTCAACATGGAGGTAAAATAACAACTCGTTATTGTCACGTTAAAAAGATAAACTTTTTAAAACTTGGTACTCCTGTCAAAAGAGGTCAGGTTATTGGTTTGTCAGGTGGGGGTAAAAATGACCCACATAGAGGTCGTTCTACAGGTGCTCACCTACATTTCGAAATGAAAAAGAATGGTAAGTTAGTGGACCCTATGAAATACATCAATAAAGATGAAGGTGTCGAATTTACCGAAGAAGATTGGGTAAATAGTGGTTTTGATAAAGACAATTTTTCAAGCCTTGTATGGTCAGATAATCAAACTACTGATGTTAAAGACGCAACTCCTGAAGAGTTAGCAAAATTTAGAAAAGTAATGAGTACCGTTTTTAAAGGTATTGCTAATGACTTAAAAGAAAGTTCTAATGAGTTACAGTTTCATTTAAGTAACAACCTTTTAATTACTGAAAACATATTTAGACATGGTAGTCCGAAATACTTTAATCTAATTAACGAATCTCGTGAACTTTATAATAAAGGAGTTGGTGAATGGTCTGAAGAAGAAATTGAATTATTAGAATCTGACTGTGGTAAGTTTTTCATATATGAGGGTGAGAGATTACCTTTTGATTTCCCTATGATAACTGAATCAGAATATCAAGGTAAAGACGTTGATTTAAACAAACCTAAATCGGGAGGTTCTAAGAAGTGGTATGTTTATGTTAAAAACCCTAAAACGGGTAAAGTTAAAAAGATAAGTTACGGTTCTCCTGATATGTCAGCCAAATGGAATGACCCAGTAGCACGTAAATCATTCGCCGCTAGACATAGATGTGCTGAGAAGAAAGACAAAACCAAAGCAGGTTATTGGGCTTGTAGAGCACACAAAGATTTCGGTAAGAACGTTTCAGGTAGATTCTGGTAATGGTATACGAACAGGAAAATATTAGTAAATATAAATTCAAAAGGACATTTACTGAAGATGTAGATTCTGAAGAACTCGTATGGCATAGAGATTTAAACACCCGTGAGGTTTTTATAGAACAAAGTAATGGATGGATGTTACAAATGGATGAAGAACTACCTAAGGTCTTATTAGAAGGACGAACATATAAAATCCCTAAGATGGTATATCACAGAATATTTAAAGGTACTGGTGACCTTAAAATAACCATATCAGAAAAACAATAATACAAAACGAGTTAATTCTCGTTTTTTTTTGTTCTTATACTTAATATAATCCATCTATATAGTTATTTCAAAAATCTTATCACGTTACATTTCTATTGTAAAGAAAATCCTTTTTTCTTAGCATAAAAAAAGGGTCCCCGAAGGAACCCTTAATTATAATTGTTATCTTTAGATTAAGATTATCTTAATTCAGAGATATCGAATGATTGTAGACCCGCTACTGAAATCACACCATAGAAACGGTTATTAACCATTTTCTTAGCGTATCTCGTCATAATACCCTTTATCGGAGTAAAGTTGAACGGGTTATACATTGTAGGTGTTAACTGTAATGGCACGTATGGTGCGTATACATAACCTGTGTCTAATAAAGATGTACCTTTATGTCCCATTAAGATTTTTCCTGCTGGGAAGTAAGGGTCTCTATACACTTGGTATCTACCTGCTAATGTTCCTACCTTTTCAATACCCATGTTGTATGAATCTTGTTCAGGTGATGCGTTAGATACGTGGAAGTATTCTAAATCATCAAATACTGCTGATACTTCAGAAGAAACAACAATCCAGTTAGCTCCACCTCTTAAGGTAGATTTGTGGATTTGTGCTGAAACTTGGTTAATCTTAGTGATTAACGTTTGGTTCCAATCTTTCTGTGTGTAACCTGCGTATGCAGAAGTGTTGTTACCGTATTTCCACTCATTGTAGTCCCACTTTAATTGCCATGCTGCACCTTTTCTTAAGTCTCTTAAGATTTCTCTATCGATTTCTGCTGCTACTTGCTCAGATAATAAAGCCGTTAATTCAGCTTCAGCATCGATGTTATGGAAAGCAGAAACGTCTTGTGCCAATTCTGGTGACCAAGATGCTCTTAATTTTCTTTCCGTTACAGATACAGTTACTGACTCTAAGTCAAAAGAAACCTCACCGATAGCATCTTCAAATTCTAAATCAGAGTATTGTCTCCACTCTACTTTGAAATCTGTAATAGCTACTGATTGTGCTGACCATCCTGCTGCTGCGTCATATGTTTCAACATCAGCTTCTAAATGTATGATACCATCAGCATCACATATTTGTTGGAATTGACCACCTGGTGTAGCTGCTGAATCCTTTGAAGTTAAACCTCCAACGATACCTTGACCATACTTCTGAGTTACTACTCTAAAGTCTACTTCTTTATCGTTTAATTTAACTGTTAATGAAGCTAAGAATTCTTCTGAATCTACTTCTTGACCGTTTGGTCCGTGTAATTTACCAGCACCTGCATCTTGGAAACCTTTAAAGTTTAATTTTACTTTAGATACTGCTGAAGATAAATCATCAGTTGACGTTAAATCTCCTACTGAACCTGCAATTGGTGGATTTGCATTAGGGTCTGCTACTACGATTGCCGTACCTGCTACAGAACCTTGAATGAATTCACCTTTTGAGTAATCAAACATTCCTGAGTCAGTCGAACCGTCTTCGTAGAATCTATCATATAAATTCTTTGAACCGTTTTCATATCCTGCCATTGATGAAGAGTTGTACTCATCAGTTCCTGGAAATCCGAATGGCTTATAGTGACTACCGTCATTTTTTCTGTCTTGTACCTTTGGTACGAAGAAGAATAATTTACCGATTGGTAAGTTCATAGCTTGTACCGATACGATATCGTTAGCTAATAATTTTGAGAATACTCTTCTTACGATTGGAAATACTACAGTTTCGAATGAACCTGCTGAATCCGTGTGAGCTGCCTCGTTAATTAAGTACGATGCTTGGTTTTCAAATAACTGTGCAACGTTCTCTTTTTGGTGACCGTTAAGACCTTCTAAAAATCCTAATTTGTCCCATTTGTTAATTGTGTCTTCTTTGATAACTTTTAGGTGTTTTAACCCGATGTTACCAACTAATCCTGATTCTAATAATGCTCCCATTTTAATTTGGTTTTATATTAATTTTATTTATTTTATTATTTAACAATACCCATCATCTCTTTGATTCTTCTAATCTGTGGATTCTCATAAGTTTTAGACTCCACTAATTTTTCAGATGAACCTGATTTTGGTGATGATGAAATTTTGTTTACAACTGTTTCAGTTAACTTTGTATCTGAAGCAGTTAATTCATTTTTAATCGAATTGTATAACGACTTAGATTCTTTTAACGTTTCAATACCGTCAAATCTCTTTAAGATGTTTAATTTCTCCGATTTCGTAGTTGTGTGTTCCGTAAACAATCTCGTAGCGTATGCTAAGTTTGCGTTGAATACTCCAACTTCGTTTAATTTGTCTCTGAATACCTTTAAGGCTTCAGTTAATTCGCCGTTCTTCGTTTTCAAAGTTTTAATATCTTCGCTTAAGTCAGCACGACCTGCTTTATATTTTTTACCTTGATTTGAAGGGACTCTTGCGTCAGCTGCGTGAGTTCTTGATGCCTCTTCCATATCAGCTTCAGGAGTTTCTTCTTCTTCCTCAGACTCGTCAGTGATTTCTTCAGTTTCAGTAACCTCTTCGGCAACTTCTTCGTCAGATACTTCTTCGTCTAATTCGATTTCATAAACTACTTCTTCATCAGACGACTCTTCGATAGGTTCCGTTGACTCCGATACTTCCTCTTCAGCAACTTCCTCTTCAGACGATTCGTCTTCAGATTCGTTAACTTCAATTCTGTATTCGTCGTCTCCGTCCTCTAAGTGAACAGTTCCGTCTTCTTCTTGTGATACGATGATACCGTCTTCTTCTCCCATGGATTTGAAGACTTTTAGAATCTCTTCGTCAGATGCGCCTGTCATATCAATAACCTCGTCCTCCTCATCATCAAGTGATGGTAATTCTAACGTTGGCATTTCAATGTCTCCGAATTCCGATTCCTCTTCTGACTCTTCTTTAGAATCGAAGTCTTCTAACTCCTCTGACTCATCGTCATCGTTGTCTTCGTCTTCGTCTTCTATTTCGTCGTCATCTGATTCTTCAGATTCGTCTTCATCTTCAGACCCCTCAAATTGTTCGTCTAATTCAGTTTCTTCTACGTCTGTAGATTCTTCTGATAATTCTTCTGTAGGTTCCATCTCTAACGATGCTTCTACGTCCTCTTGAGGTTCTTCCATAGATTCTCTTACTAGCTCATCAATTTCTTGCTTCATTGTAGATGCAAGTATTTCTTTTGCGTTGTTCTTAACCGCTTCCTCAAGTTGTGACACCTGAAGTAATGCTTCTTCTAAGATTGATTTAGCCATTTTTTCTATGTTTTTTTAATGTATTTATTTTATTATACTTATATAAATATATTTGTAGTACGAAAAAAACATACTACAAACGAATAAATATTAAGTTTTTTTTTATTTTCCTAAGAATGAGTTTAATTTATTCATTAAGTTTAGTGTCTTATTATCAGTGATAGTAGGTTCTTTCTTATCTATAGACTCAGCATATTTCTCTCTATCCCCCTCGTCTTGGAATAGATATGCCCCTGGTGTAGATGGTGATGATACTAAATCAAAACAAACCATTTCGAAGTCATCTTGTACTTCATTATATTCTCCTGATTTCTTTAACGACCCAACACCTCTTGATGAGATACCTAATGTGACTCCGTGTAATAATAAATTCGCTGCGATATCACCCATACACGTAATCTGTCCTGTAGACCTAAATGCTTCAGATGTTAATAATTCAACTTTACCCATTAATATTTTACCGTCCCACCAACACTCAGTAATACGGTGTGATGTTCTCTCTAAATCGACTAAAGAAGTTTCAGGGTGATTTAATTCACCTAACGCTCTTCCTTGTTCTATTAATGTTTTATAGTTGTCGGTTTCTCTCTTTAGGATTCTTTCACCGTAGATTCTACCGTTTTTGTTTGGGGTATCGTATTTTTGAAGTACCGCATACAACACAAAGTTATCTTTATTCATCTCCTTCATCTCTCTGATAACTGATTTGTTTTCAGAAGGTTTTATATGACCAGCGTCATATTCTATAAGGATACCTCTTGTGTTCGTATCGTTTTGGTTCAATATTTTCATAATGTTACATATGTTTCTATACTATAAATATATTAATACAAAGAAAAATTTTATAAAGTTTGAGTATAAAAAAAGAGAGGACTAACCTCTCTTACTTTTATAGTACGTAAAACTTGAATAGGGGATAACCGAATTATCGATTATATTCTCTATTATGTGATTAACATCTGTTTTAAAATCTACGTCTCTAATCTCATAACTACCATTTGTAAACAGTGTTATCTCACAGTTCATAAAAGACTTCTTACCTTTTTCTAATCCACTCGCCCTAATATCTAAATCAACAATAAACCTATCCTTTTTAAATTTATCTGTAATATTTAGAGTTTCTGTTAATTTACCTGATATCTTACGTTTTAAACCACCTATTACGGTATTCCAATTAGTTACGTTATTTGTTGGTTCAATCCAACAGGTTATTTTAGAGTATATTGATTTTAAGTTTTTTGAGTCTACAGTTCCGTACCCACATTTAAATTGTTCATTAACATTTAAATTTATGAATTTACCTGATTTCATATATTATCATAATCTTTTCTTTTTATTGTCCCTGATAATATTATAGTAAAAATAACCCTACATGTCAAAAAACTTACTTTTTTTTAGAAGTATTGTATAATACAAAGATATTCCGTATATTTATAATAAATAAGAATTTAAATACAATCTATGTTAATAATAAAATTAGGAAAAAATGAATCTATCGAAAGAGCCTTGAAGAGATATAAAAGGAAAGTTCGTAACGTTAAACAACAACAACAAATAAGAGAAAATAGATATCACGAAAAACCTTCGTCTATTAAAAGAAAACAAAAATCTAAGGCGGTATACCTACAAGCTAAAAGTGATAGAGAAGAACTTTAAGATAAACTTTCTTTAAGTTGTTCTAATTTTACTAAAGATAATAAATCAGAACCACTCTCGTCTACTTTCTTTTCAACTTCTAAAACAATCTCTTTTAATTCAACATTAGACTTCAATTCATTAATTGACTCTCTAAGTTGTGTTTTTAATTCAGTAACTATATCATTAACTTCTGACGTATTCATGTCAGTATATTTCTTAAACTTTTCTTTCTCAGATTCAGTCATTACCGAAAATTTGTCATTAAATTTAGTTACCAATAAAGAAGATAATATTGATTGTGTTACAGGATTAGTAGACTCCTTAATCTCTTTAGGTTCGGTTAAAATACCAACTAAAGTATTCTTTGACTCGATACGTTCCACTAATGTTTCGTAACCGTGATTGTGAACTAAAATATCTAAATGTTTTGTAGTTTCATTCTCATTACATTTTACTTGACCAACCAACGTAGAAAGTTTCTTAACCCCTGAAACATAATCTTTAGTCATTAAAGATTTGATTTCATTTACTGCCTCAATGATAAACTCTGAAGCAATTTCTTTACTAGAAATGTGTCTGGTTTCGAAATCTGTATAAATGTTAAAAACCTTATTAAGAGATTTGTTTTCATTTAATACAGTCATTATTGTATTGAACGTTTTTTTAAACGTTTCTTTGTTTGTATATTCTTCGGCTAAGCGAGTATAAACCTGTTGTCTTAATTTTCCTAAAGCAATCATATTACAATGTGTTTACTAATAAATATCTTAAAGTTTGTATTAATTACTCTCCTAAGATATTTTTAAGCTTTTTTTCTAACTCAGTAGTTACTTCTTGACCCTTCATTAGATTTAATTTTTTAGGGACACCAAAGTCCTTAGTTTCTAATATAATGGATAAATCTTCTTCGGTATTACTCTCACCTAATTCACCACCATCAGTGTCCATTGGGATATCGTCAGTAGGTTCTTCCGTTGCTGGGGAATCCATACCTGTGTCTCCCATACCTCCCATATCAGAACCATCATCCACATCACCTGTAGGTTCAGGAGCATCAGGGTCTCCGTATAATTCATCTATATTTGTAAAGACACCTGTTTTCTTTATCACTTCTGATGTCGTTTCCAATTCACTAGCAATCGCCTTTTCAAAACGTTGTTGTTGTAAATCAAGTTTAACCTCTTCATCAGACATACCTAAAATTGTTTTCTTAGCCCATGTGTGTGATACTGCAGATATACCATTTCCTGGGTCACTTACCGCATCTTTATAAAGTAATATCTTTTCTTTCCAAGCCTCAACCTTAAGTAAGTCAGACTGTGTCGAAGGATTTGTTAAACCTAATGTAAAGTTATTAAGTTCATCCTCCATCCCTAACATATATAAATGGATTACGGCAATTTTATTTAACTCTTGAATCATTGCCTTTTGAATACGATTAATAGTTCTTGCGAAACGTATATCTTGTAATGATAAGTTTTTACCGTCAGCGACCACATCTTCAAACCCTAAAAATGCTTTAGGTATACGAAGTGCCGCTAATAATTTCTTTTGTATGTATTCGATATCAGCAATCTCAGAAAGGTTTTGTGCTCCTGGTAGTGTATCGATTGGGTTAGGTGCGTTAGGGTCACGTACAGGGATAAAGTAATCTTGGTCAACCGCCATTTGATTATACCTTTGGTCCACTTGCCCATTTGCAGGGTCTACTACATTATCTCTTTTAAACTTATTCGCAATTCGTTGTACATATTGGTCGACATCTTTATCGTCCATATTACCCACAAATACTTTGAATACCCTTCTTTCAGGTGCTCTTGAAGTTCTATAGATTAACATCGCATCCTCAGCTAAAACTAATTGTTTCCAAATACGTCTTGCTTTTTCTAGCATAGAAGTACCATAAGGTAATTTTCTATCGTCACCCAATAATCTAAAGTGTGCTATTTCCCACACATTAAACTCCATATCTTTTTCTTTCCAAACATATTTGGTTTCTCTTGATTCTGAAGAATTACTTTGATTACCACTTGACCCGTGAACATTCATTCCTTTCTCTATTCTTTCAACTTCCATATTCGGTAATTGGTTACAACCAATAATACCTTTCTTTGGGTCTAATTTAAGATAAAGAAAATTATCACCATACTTACATGTGTTTCTAGTCCACATAGGTAAGTTAGTGTCAATGTCTAATATGTTGTTAAATAAATCACCTAATATTGATTTAATTCTTTTACTCTCTGAATAAACATTTAAGATATACCCTTGTTCTGACAATGTCGTTGCTTCTTCAGCATATATATCTAAAGCCGCTGATATCTCAGGAGTAAACTCCATAGACTCATAATCATAATACGCAGCCATCCTATTTGGTTCATGAAAAACCGCCTGTTGGTATAACTGACTATCAATTTTAGTCCATTGGTTATTTAAGAACAACGCTTGTTGTGCTTGTAGTTTTTCCTGTTCATACTCCGCACTATCCGTAGTCCTTAACAATTCTTTCTTATCAAAATTGTATGTAGGTGCTGGGTCACTAACAGGACTTGCTCCTGTAGTTCCTCCAAATAGTTTACCTAATCTTTGATAAATTGTATAATTTTGCTCTGCCATGTTAACATATAAATATTCAAAATAATATTAGTTGAAATATTATTCTAAGTCAATATTAATTATTTCTTCTTTTACCACCCATTAACCATGAAAAATCCGAATAGTCTTGTCTACCGGCAACACGGTTTGGATTTGATGGGTTATTTGGTGCGATACCTCTAAACGGGTCCAGTGACCCTAATTGTCTTCTATTACTGTTCTGTTGTGGTTGAGGTGTGTTAGGACTATCTGTAACTGTCCATCCCTCTAATAATGCCTTTGTTGATGCTTCTGACTTTTTTAATAGTGAAAATGAGAATTCACCAACATATACACACATCGCCATAGCCATAATTAAATCATCGTGATGACCTTTCATATGGTCTGCCTTCCCATTAATATAGACAAAGGTATTCATTTCATTTACTAATCTGGTTGATTTTACAACAAAATTATGTCTTAATGACTCCTCAAAGGCAGCGACTATTTGTGTTCGTTTACTGTTAAACGATAAACCTGGCATTTTTTCATGTGCCTTAGGATTCCAAGACCATTTATCAAACGCATTGATACCATCAACATATAAGTCTTTATATCCTAATTCTTGTAGTTTCCTTACCGTTGCAACCCCCATACCTCCTGTGATATCTACAACTGTAAATGCTGAATACATACTACCCAATTTGAAACAAACATCCGCTAATTCGTCGGGGGGTATCTTACCTAAGTACTCAGCAACTTGTTCTCTGGTATCAAAATCGACTATACAAATAGACGATGAATCTTCGGAATCTCCTCGAGACACATCAACACCCATAATATACCTGTGGTCTTTAATCGGTTCATTCCAAACCCACATTTGACCCGCCATATACTTTTCTTTAGGTTCTTCTAACATTCGTTCCCTTATCATTTCAATGGTGTCAGGAGGTATTACGTTATCTCCCGAACCTAAGAAATTGTTCTCTAACTCTTGTGATATCTTACGTCTATCATATTTTAATTTTTTAGACATTTGTTCAAACCAACTAGAATATGGTTTATAACCTTTCTTAATTAATTTAGAAAACTCATCTTGATTATTTTCTATTAATACCACCTCATCGTCGTTATATTTATCCCTATTTAGAATGTAGTCAACAATGTCTTTAGTTTTTATCCACTTTAAGTCTTTGGTGAATCTAGGGTCTTTATACCATACCATTTCGGTAATCTTAAAATCGTTTAACCCTTGTTGGCTCTGAGCGTATATCTCATAATAAATTTTATCAAACCCGTTAGGTGTTGATACTACGATTACTTTACCACCCGTAGATAGAGACGCCATACATGCCGCCCAAAAATCGTTACCGGCATCAATATATGCCGCTTCATCAAAAACCAATACCGTTGGTGTGTACCCCCTTAGTGCATCCATAGAGGTTGCAACCGCCTTAACCTCACAACCATTATTCAAACGGAAGTGTGACTGAGAATCTTTATCTTTAGAAAACCCTACGTTAATCCATTCAGGCCATTGATTCAAAAACCCTCTAACCTTATTCGCCATTTCTTTAGCGGTATCAAGTTTGTTCGCAATAATTAGAACTTTCTCAGGTTGTTTAGGGGATGCGAATTGTAATTTTTTACTAACCCAAGCCGAGGTTGCCGTAGAAACACCCGCCTGTCTATACTTAAGTGCTAAGTTTTCATTATATGTGTCGTAATCCCTTATTAGTTGTTCTTGGTCAGGAAATAATTCAAAGGGGACGTATTTAGACTGAGTATTATCATACGTCTCTAAATAAGTCTTCAATGCGTAAGGAGTGTCCTTTAAACATTTAGTGTATTCTGTTATTAATTCCTGTTTAGTCATATACTATAAATATAAATCTAATTGTTTTATCATATCTCTACTAATACCAAAGAATTTTTTATACCCATCAAAATGTAAATACTCAGTAGTCATTCTAAACTCATAATTAGTGAATTGTGTCGCACAATGTGAAAGATTCCAAGTTTCAACAATTCTAGCGTCTAATGTTTTAGTCATTAACTCCTTATATAAATTAATATGGTAATCTAAAACCTCCCTATCTTTAAACCATAACAATCCAGCATTTAACCACTCTCTAACCATTGGATATTCAGGGTACTTTTTTGAGAAATATGATAACCTCTCATAATACTTGTCATCCAATGTGGTGCTTTTCTCATACATAAACCTAACATCGTCTTTAATATTAAACTTAGTCGATATAAAAATATCAGGGTCGACCCAAATAAAATCACAATCTTTTTGGTCCTCTAAAACCTCCAACTTCGCACCACAAAAAAATTCAGGTGTCGTTTTTAATTCGTGTAATGTTATAGGTAAATCGTTATAATGTTTTTCGCTCTCCTTATCACAATACAAATGAATGTCAGAATAAAATTTTAATGCAGATTTAATAGACACCCTAGTCATTGTGATTATCTCTTCTTTTAGGTCTCTGTTAAAAAAGTATTCAAAACCCTGCCTAAGTGAAGGGTCTAAATGTTGTGCGAATAATAATCTCATAGTGTGCGAATAATAATTTTATGTAAAAAAAATGGGGACATAAAGCCCCCATAGTATTTAATATGATTGTTTGTGTTTAGTTCAATCCGATACCAAAGTCACTCAAAAAGTCACCTAAATCATCATCACTAAAACCATCATTAATATCTTCCATAGAGTTACGGAACTCTTCCATTGCTTCCTCAGACTCCTCACCTTTCATTCTTTCAATAATACCATCAACTAATTGTTGTAAAACTAACTTACCTCTATCAGTACCACTCATTACCTCATTAGATAATGATAGTAATGTTTTGGCGTCCATCACAACAAACTCAGCATAAAGGGCGTTTTGTAGAAATTTCTTGTCGTCATCCATTAAAACTTCTTGTGGATATGACACTCTGAATCTATCCCAAATAGCTGGACCTAATCTTAAATCCCATATCTCCTTATCTAACGTATCTTCTAATTCAACTACTTTATCTGCTTGGTCAGGTGATAAATCATCCATAGAATATGCTCCTAAGTATTCTTTAATTCCTTTAATCAGTTCGTGTAATAAAATTGGAAACGAAATTGCCGTAGCTTTAATCGTTGGTGGGTCAGTTTCCATATCCACTTCTTCTCTACCACCGACAGGTGCATCACCACCACCAGGAGAACCTCCCGGTAACATAGTCGATGCTGGTACTTGCCAATATAACATATCGTTAGCAGTCATCATAATACCGTATTGATTGAATAAGTTATCAGAACCTGTTAGTTCTCTTAACTCTCTTTGTACCAATGCGTACATGTAATGTCCTCTTTTAGATGAACCTTGCATGATTGCGTTTATAAAACGTCTTTTAGCTCTTTCTAATTTTAAGTCTTCGAAAGTCTCAAATGCTTGTTCTTCTTGTTCAAATTCTTCTTCTGTTGGTTCTTCGGGTGTTTGTGTAAAATCATCTTGTTTTACTTGTCCCATACCAACCAATTTAGACTCTAATCTAAATCTTTTTTCAGGGTGTGATTTTATTCCATATATCCCTGGCTCAAATTCAGTTAATCCTTCTTCATCAGCAACTAATTTAATAGAAAGTCTTTCTAATTCTGACTTATACCTACTTTCTGTTGCTTGAACCTGTTGGAATGATTGACCAATCATCGGCATTAATTGCATAATACCTTGCATACCTGTTTGAACATCTGAAGTGAACCCTGTGGCGTCTTTAAACTTATCGACCACCTGTTTGTATCTCTCTGAAGCTAAAAGCTCTTCAAAGGTATCAGGAATATCGTTGTTATCAACGTCAATATCTAACGCAGGGTTGTCAGATAATGGACTGTCTTTATCTGCAATCGTTTTTTCTATCGAAGGGTCGGGTCTTTGAGTCCCGTCAAATTTCATTGGCATCTCGTCTAAATTTTTTTTAATTTCAGCTAAGATACTACCTTTCGATATGAATCCAAAATCTTTCATACCTTATTTTTTCATTTGTTGAGGTTTAGAACCTCTTTGTTTAGGTAACCCACCTTTCTTCTCATCACCACCAGCGAAAGTTCTTCCATTTTCTTCGATGTTTTCATCTTCCATCTGTGCTTTTGGTTTTGGTGAGTGTCTTGGTTTAACAATTGGTTTACCTGGTTTTATACCTGGTGTTGTTGTTGGTTTTACAGGTGTCTCTACAGGTGAGTTTCCTAATATGTCACCTAATTTTCCATCAAAAATGTCTATATCCATAAAGTCGGGTAATTTATCTGTTTTAGTTTGAGATGCTAAGGTAGTGTTTTCTACCATTTCAGATATGAATTTTACCAATTCTTTTTTGGTTGTTTTTGATTCTGACATTGAAGACCCTGAAGTGGACTTAGTCCCTTTCTTTTTACCTCCAATATTAACTTTTTCTTTTGGTTGTGCAAATCCTGTATGACCCGACTTAGAAACTTCTTTAGCTTGTTTCCCTTTTTCAACAAACTTAACAGAGTTTAATGTTCCGTCAGTCTTGTCTAATCTATTGTCTGATACTTGTTTTGAGTGTGTATCTTGTTTCCACCCCTTATCCGCAGATACAGGTTTAGTGAAATCAGACTCCTCATCTAATTCCTCTTCATGTGTTTCATCCTCCTCAGTAACTTCAATAGTGTCATCACTATCGACTTTATCTTTAATTTGGTCCACATTGTCTGAAGAAACCTTATATGTCGCTTCAGAGAAAATCCTACTATGTAAGATTGCTATTTTTTTCTCATTAAGAATAGATAGGGTCTTTTCTGTAAACCCTTCCCTTAATAAATCATTATATTTTTTATTATTCTTCATCTTGTTCTACGATATCAATTACTTTATCAAAGGTTAAAACAAAATCCCTCTCGTATAGTTTGTCTGAAACTGAATCTAACGACTCACCAAACCTAAACACTAAACGAGTTAAACCTTTGTCTACAATCTCCTCAGTATCAGCATCTTCCCACCCTAAAGCGACAACATCTTCAACTGCGTCATAAACACAAAAATAGTCTGAATTTTGTATTAAGTGTAGTTTTAAATTTGATTCTTTTAATATTCCAACCTTTTTTATGTATTGTAACTCAGGAGGATTTGCGTTACCCGCAGCTGGTACAGATTCCCATCCGTCACCAAAAGGTTCTACCTCATTACTACCAAATATAAATTCATAAATATTATTACCTATGTAGTTTGGTCCAAGTTCATTAACATAAATTAATCTCATATTATTTGAAGTATTTACCTAAAACGTTATCTATTTTTGTTGAAACTTCACTCTCACTTAAGTCTCCAAAGATTAAGTTACCTAACTTATCAATTTCACTATCTGTTGGATTTACGTTCTTTAACTTTTTAGAAAATGTTCCATCAGTGTCTATAGTGTCGGATTTGTCTAATTTATCTGCAATTTTGTTAGTTCCCTTTGAAACCGCTTTAGCACCTAAATCATTTACCATCTTTCTAGCTTCAGGATTTTCTTTATAATATGTTAAAAATTTAGAACCTAATGTTTTAAGACCGTCCATAAACGCTCCTTCATCTAAATCCATTTCTAAATTTGGTTCCATACCCATATCCTCATCTTCAACCGCTGGTTCGAACATTTTAACTAACATATCAAAAGTTTCTTTGAAGTATGCTCTTAAGTAACATCTCTTACCGTGTTCGATTAATCCGTTTCTGTCTTCTTCATATTCTGACCAATCATCCCAATAGAAATCAACCGCTGATTCAACTGCCGATTCAAACTCTGATGAGAATGGTGATGGCATTTTTTCAGGTTCACCTAAGTCGGTGTGTACTGAACGATTAAATGCGGTTTGGTCTGAACTTCCCCACTCGTTTAATTCTTTTTCTTCTTCATCTATATCAATAACTTCGGATAAATCATCTTCTAACTCCATTTCATCCTCTTCAGCTGGTAAATCATCCATATCTAAACCTAAGTCTTCTAATCCTGATTCTTCATCTGACGAATCTAATGACTCTTCACCATCAATTTCGAATTCATCTAACTCTTCAAAGTTAGACATAACATCTTCTAAGTCTTCAGAATTTAACTTTGTTAAGTCTACTGCTGAAATTATTGAATTTAATACGTATTTAATGTCAGAAGACTCTAAGTCGATTTTAATCTCTCTTAAAGCTTGTCCTAACTTACCTGTTAATTTTTGTACTTTTTTTAATGACCCACTTCCTTCTTCTTCGTCTTTAGGTTCTCCAATCTCAGAATCCATATCTAAATCATCTTCGATATCGATATCCTCTTCTGAATCATCACCTAAATTAAGACCTGATAAGTCTAAATCTTCATCCTCTACGTCCATTGCTGGCTCATCCATTGCTGGCTCATCCATCATTGGTTCATCCATTGCAGGTTCTTCTGAGGGGGCTGCTGGTTTCTTTAAAACATATTTAGTCTCATTTAATACAGGGTCTTCTTTACCTTCATTAAACTGTTCGTTCAATGGCTTAATAATTAAATTAATTTTCTTAAGTGCTCCTGAATAAGAACTAAATCTATTCTTATTTTTGTTTAAAATACCATCAACATAATCTAATGATGACTCGTTTAAACCTGTTTTAACGTAATACCCATCGTTTTCTTTAACGATTGCGTACGTATTACCATCAACTGCGTATTTAGTATACTCAGTTGTTGACTCATTCACAGAATGGTCCGTTGTCTTATAGTTGGCAATTTCAATCATTCTTTGAATCTTATCTTGCCCTGTTAGCTTTTCGCTACCTAATGGTTTCATTTTCATTTTAAAATGTCTTTAACTAAATTTAGTTTATCGTGTATATACTATTATAAATATCTGTTTTTAACAAAAAAATATTATTCTTCTACTTTATCCTCATCTAACGACAAAGACTTATCATATAGTTCGTTCTTAGCATCTAATAATTTACCTATATAACCGTTTCTTCTTAAGAATTTGAAAACCAAGTTTTCATATGAATATTCACCGTATTCTTCTAACCCTGTTGAACGGAAACGTTTTAATTTTTTTCTTATTTTATTAATATCCTCCATGATTTTATCATAATCACCTGTACCCTTAGAATCTTCAACAACCTCATCGATTATCTTCATCCACTGTGTTACCTTAGATATTAATTTTTCTTCGTCAGGTTCTCTACCACCTGATTTTGGTTCTACAATCCACTTATCTTTTAATATCGAATACACACCTGAAGAAAAATGTGCTTCATTTGCGTCTTGTACATATAACTCAACCTCAAAACCTTTTACTTGAATATTATGTGATGTATTCCAATTGATACGTTTACTATCAAAAAATTCTTTAATGAATGAAACATTTTCACCAACATCCTCAAAGTCTAAAACAACGTGTAAATCAACGTCTGAGAATTCAGACCAATTATAGTTAGATAAAGAACCTGTCATTATCACGTCAGCAATGTCTAATTCAATAACTAAGAAATCTAAAAATTCGTTAGTAATCTCCATTAAACGTTCTCTAATTTCAGAAACCATTTTAGGACTACCTTCAGTTCCTTCCCAAATATCACTACATAACTCGTCCTTAGTTTTGAAACTTTGTATGATTTTAGGGTCTTTTTGTTCTTTAATTTTCATCTTCTTCGATTTTTTTATACTCAAAAACACGTCCAATATTTTTATTGAAGAAACTTCCCTGTGAATCTGCCATTCTGAATTTTGTGAATATTTCCCACGGAACGTCAGAATATTCGTACTCGACACCATTTTTAAACTCTACTAAAAGAGTTTTACTGTCTGTATGATATGTTGCTTCTTTTAAGTTAGACGAATCTAACACAACATTAATTTTTTTACCTAATATCTTTTCTGATATAATTGCCATAAATACGCGTGTTTATTAATATAAATATTAAGAATTATATTAAAATAGAAAACCCCTCTTTCGAGGGGTTTCAATTTATACTTAAACTTCTTCGTAATCGACATCTTGTGTCCCCTCATCAGGTCCACCACTATCACCTGTTTCACCTGTTTGATATAGTCTCGTGGTTATTTGATTCCACACACCCTCAAGTTCAGATTTCTTACTCGTGATAAGTTCTAAGTTTTCTGAAGTCTTAGCTTCATTAAGTTCTCCTATTAACTTCTCTAAGTTTGTTTTTTCATCTTCAGAGATTTTGTCACCTAACTCAGACATTTGTTTCTCTGTTGTAAACACATACGAATCGGCTTCATTAATAAGTTTAATCTTTTCTTCCTTCTTTTTATCCTCTTCTCTATTTTGTTCTGCCTCGTCTTTCATCTTTTGGATGTCTGCGTCAGATAAACCTGTTGAGGATTCAATCTTAATCTTTTGTTCTTTACCGGTTCCTTTATCTTTAGCCGAAACATTTAAAATACCATTGGCGTCAATATCAAAAGTTACTTCTACCTGTGGGATACCTCTTGGTGCCATTGGAATACTTTCTAATTTGAATTTACCTAATGTTCTGTTATTTGTGGCCATTGGTCTTTCACCTTGTAAAACGTGTATTTCTACTACCGTTTGATTGTCGATTGCCGTTGAGAACGTCTGTGACTTATTAGTGGGGATTGTTGTATTTGATTCAATCAATTTTGTCATAACACCACCCATTGTTTCAATACCTAATGAAAGTGGAGTAACATCCAATAATAATACATCTGTAACGTCTCCTGATAATACACCTCCCTGAATCGATGCACCCATTGCAACAACCTCATCAGGGTTTACCCCTTTATTTGGTTCTTTACCGAATAACTTCTTAACCGCATCCTGTACTGCTGGTATACGAGTTGAACCTCCTACTAAGATTACCTCATCAATCTCACCAATTGTTAGGTTCGCATCTGACAATGCTTTTTCACAAGGTTTGATTGAACGGTCAACTAAATTAGATGTTAATCTATCAAAGTCTGCTCTGGTTAATGTAGTCTCAAAGTGAATTGGTCCACTAGCACCTGCAGAAATATAAGGTAAACTAATAGAGGTTTGATTTGCCGTTGATAATTCCACCTTAGCTTTCTCAGCCGCCTCTCTAACTCTTTGAATCGCCATTGGGTCTTCAGAAATATCTACGTTTGATTGAATCTCGATTAGAGACATAAAGTGGTCGATAATTGCTTCATCGAAGTTATCCCCACCTAATTGTGTATCACCGTTAGTAGATAATACCTCAAAGATACCATCACCTAATTCTAAAATAGATACATCAAATGTACCACCACCTAAGTCAAAGACAACGACCTTCATGTCTTTATCTTTCTTATCCAATCCGTACGCCAACGCAGCTGCCGTTGGTTCGTTAATTATACGTAAGACCTTTAATCCTGCGATTTCACCAGCTTCTTTAGTTGCTTGACGTTGTGAATCGTTAAAATAAGCTGGTACCGTAATAACCGCCTCAGTAACAGACTCACCTAAAAACGATTCGGCGCTTTTACGAATGTTTTGTAAGACCATTGCTGAAATCTCTTGAGGTACGTAGTCTCTACCATTTGCGGTTATAACAACAGAGTCGTTATTTCCCTTTTTAATTTTATATGCGACGTTTTTATGGTCGTCATTTAACTCACTATATCTCTGACCGATAAATCTTTTAGCCGAGTATATGGTGTTTAAAGGATTTGTAACGGAAACTCTTTTTGCGGTGTTTCCTACTTTAATATCGCCATCCTTAAACGATACAATTGAAGGGGTAGTCCTACCTCCCTCATTATTTACAATAACTTTAGGTTCTCCACCCTCCATAAAAGAGATACATGAGTTTGTTGTTCCTAAGTCAATACCAATTACTTTTCCCATATGTTTTTTAATTTGTTTATATTAGACGTTTGTAGTCATACCAAAAGTAAATAATCTTTTTAAAAGATTCAACAAACGTTTTGATTTATTTAATATGTTATGTTTTGGTTGATTAAACTATAATACATATCTTTGTGGTTCCTTAGGTCAAAAAAAATACCGAATAGGGATTAACTGACAAAGTGTCAGTTGTAATCTAATAATACTGACAAATAGTAATTCTATTGTTTTTTAGATAAAATGTAGTATATTTGTAGAGTCAAAAACAAAAAAAAAGTTTTTATATATGGATACAGAATTCGAAGAACAAGGAGGAGGTAGAAGACTTCCAATGAAGAAAAGTAAAAACGATTCGAGAACACCCGTGTTGGATAATTTCTCTCGTGATTTAATTAAATTAGCAGAGCAAGGAAAACTTGACCCTGTAATTGGTAGAGAGAAAGAGATTAATAGAATCGCACAGATTTTATCTCGTCGTAAAAAGAATAACCCGATTGTTATTGGTGAACCTGGTTCAGGTAAAACCGCAATCGTGGAAGGGTTAGCAATAAAAATACACCAAGGAGACTGTCCTAAGAACTTAGCGGATAAACGTATAGTTTCATTAGACTTAACTTCTGTTGTTGCGGGTACTAAATACCGTGGACAGTTTGAGGAGAGACTTAAGGCTATTTTAGAAGAGTTGGTTGATAATGATAATGTAGTGGTCTTTATTGATGAGATACATACCATCATTGGAACTGGTAACTCTTCAGGTTCATTAGATGCTTCGAACATCATTAAACCCGCACTGTCTCGTGGTGAAATACAATGTATTGGTGCCACTACGTTAGACGAGTATCGTGAGAATATTGAAAAAGACGGAGCATTAGAAAGACGTTTCCAAAAAGTATTGGTTGACCCTGCGACAACTGAGGAAACAATGATTATCCTTTCTAATATCAAATCTAAATACGAGAATCATCATAAGGTTAAGTATAGCGAAGAATCATTAGAGGCTTGTGTTACCTTATCGGACAGATACATTACTGACCGTGAATTACCTGACAAGGCTATCGATATCTTAGATGAGGTAGGTGCAAAGGCGCAAATCGATGTTAAATTACCTGAATTTATCGAAGACCTTAAATTACAAGTTGCTGAGATTAAGAGAAAGAAATTGGATGTGGTTAAGACACAAAACTATGAAATAGCTGCTGAACTAAGAGACCAAGAAAAGAAGTTAATTAATAAGTTAACAACTGAGAAAGAGGAGTGGGAACAAAAACAAAACGAAAACAGAACTTTAATTACTGAAGACGATGTTTATAAAATTGTTTCAGATATGACTAATATTCCTGTAACTCGTTTAGACAGTGACGAAGCTAAGTCATTACTTAATTTAGAAAAAACCTTAAAGGCTAACGTAATCGGACAAGATGACGCAGTTACTAAGATTTCTAAAGCAATTCGTAGAAATCGTGTAGGTATTAAGGAACCAAACAGACCAATCGGTTCTTTCATATTCTTAGGTTCGACAGGTGTAGGTAAAACACACTTAGCTAAAACATTAGCACGTGAAATCTTTGGTGATGAATCGGCAATGATTCGTGTGGACATGTCAGAGTTAATGGAAAAACACTCAGTATCAAGATTAGTAGGGTCTCCTCCAGGATACGTAGGACACGACGAAGGTGGTCAATTAACCGAACAAGTTAAAAACAAACCTTACTCTGTAATACTTTTCGATGAGATTGAGAAAGCGCATAGAGATGTCTTTAATATCTTACTTCAAGTATTAGATGAGGGTCACTTAACAGATGGTTTAGGTCGTAAGATTAACTTTAAAAATACTTTAATTATTATGACTTCTAATGTTGGAGCAAGAAAACTACAAGACTTCGGAACGGGGTTAGGATTTAGTACAGACTCTACAGTTTCACAACACGAAGAACTCACTAAAGGTGTAATTCAAAAAGCACTAAAGGCAGAATTCTCACCTGAATTCCTAAACCGTTTAGATGATATTGTCGTATTCAAAGCTTTAGAGAAAGAAAACATTGGTAAAATCGTAAAGATTGAAATGAATAAACTCTCAAAGAGAATTGTAGAAAGAGGTTACAACATTAGTTTTGGACCATCAATCATCGACTTTATCGCAGACAAAGGGTTTGACGCCAAATACGGAGCAAGACCAATACGTAGAGCGATTCAGGAATACATAGAAGACTTTATCGCTGAGGAAGTATTAGGTAAAGGTATTGTTGAGGGGAAGAGTTACTCCCTTAAAATAAATAAGGATTCTGAAAAAATTTCAGTAACAGAAAAAAAATCATAATCTTTTTGGTTACTTAAATAATAAAGAGTATATTTGTACTCAAATTAATAAACGATGAACGAACAAAGGTTAAATAGGTTTAAAAAACTACTTTCAGTACCAAGTAAGTCAAGAAATGAGTCTCAGATGGTTAACTTCATCTGTACTCAACTTGACAATATGATTGACAGTGGGGTTAATCTCGATTACTACTTAGACGAACTTAGTAACATTTATGTGACTAAAGGAGAGTCTGAATCGTACCCGTGTTTTATCTCACACACTGACACGGTACACGAAATAGACTCCATCAACGTAGTTGAAGGGATTAAAACTAAACCTAACACTTTCGGTAAGTCATTTGGTAACGAAGAATTCGATGTTCTTTACGCAGTTAACGACCAAGGAAATCCTACGGGTATTGGTGGTGACGACAAATCAGGGATTTTTATTTGTTTAGAAATCCTTCGTAACGTCCAAGAGTGTAAATTAGCTTTCTTTGTTTCTGAAGAAATTGGTTGTATAGGGTCATCAAACGCAGATGTCGAGTTTTTTAACGATGTAACATTTGTTTGTGAGTATGACGCACCTGGAGACCACTTAATTACCGAGATTTGTTCGGGAGTTCGTTTGTATGAAGTAAACGGTGAATTTATCAACACAATGAAACCAATCATCGAAAATTCCTTTGGTAACCCGATGATTGAACAATCACACCCTTTTACCGACGTGATGCAACTTAAAAACAAGTTACCTGTGTCGTGTATCAATATCTCATGTGGATATTATAACATGCACAGTGTGAATGAATTTATTGCACTGGTAGACGTAGAAAAAGCGATTGACTGTGGTATTAGTATGACTATGTATGGTTTACAGGATAAATATTACTATGAAAATGACACACCTAAATATTTTAACGATTCTAAAGAGGATGTTTACGAATCTGAAAACTCTAAATGGTTAAGTGAAGGTGTTGTAATATTTGATGAGGATTCATCGGGAATTACGATTGAGGAATACGAAACAGGAAACTGTGTCTACCTAACAGAGAAAGAATGTAAGAAATTATATGAAACTCTAAAGTCGAAATTCACACCCTCGTCACAGTACCGTTTATTTTAAACACAAAAAAAGAAACACCCAATAGGGTGTTTTTTTTATTTAAGGAATAATTTAGATTCCCTTTGTCTTCTTGAGATTAACCCCTTACTAAATTTACCATTAATCATTGTACTGTCTTTCGGCAAGATATTAGCAGCGGATTTATATTTTTTTTGTTTAACTAATTTAATGAAATTAGATTTTCTTAAACCTTGGCAACCCGCGTTAAATACCAACGATACTAATACGTCAAACATATTTTGAGTAATCATATGGTTATTTTTTGTAGTATCATCTGACTTCCACTCGTTTAGAAAACGTCTAACACAATTTGCCGATTCAGTGGCATCGTTCTGTAAGTATTTTTGCGCTTGTTCTTTAGTTATTACATCACCAACTTTAGGGGTTGGTTCAGAAAGTGCTCCTGTGTGTCCCCATCCAATTGTGACTCTACCATCACCTAATTTATATGCTTTCAATACGGGTTCTCCTTTTTGTTTTACACTACCCTCATCGGTTTTTATTGTGTTCCAAAAATTTTGAGATGCCTTTAGTTTAGTGCCGTCTACGTAATTTTCATTAGTGACTACTTTTGTTTCTTTTTTCGTTGGGGGTGTTTTAGGTATTCTATTGGTAATTAGTTTTATTGATGGGTAAACAACACCTTGACGATTAGTCGAATAATCCTCTATTTTTACTATTTCTTTTTTACCTTTGGTGGTAAAGACTAACGTTTCACCTTTTAATCTAATGTTATTACCACGAATAACTATTTTGGCTGGAGAACCAATTAAATCGACATTACCCTCTCCATAATATTTAACTAAATCACTCATCATAGCATAGTATAACGACATTGTTTCTTCGTCTTGTTCAAACAAACTTCTCTTAATTATGTGAGGTGATTCTTTTAATTTTAAACTGGTTTGAGTTAATAAGGTTATTATATCGTCAGATTCGACTTGTCTTATATATGACCTTCCGTAATCCACATCATTATTTGTATTGACAATACTAATTCTATGGTATCCTGTATCTATAGAATACCCCAAATATATAAACTCTTCACCGTTAGCAGTTTTGTATTTATGATTATCATACGTTGAACGTTGAAGGTCCCATGTTGAAAGATATCTATAATTATCATAAGCTGCAGCGGGGGATTTAAGAATATCGAGACCATATTTAAGTAATTTTACACGGTCTTCCTTAAACTCATCAACCTCAAGTTCATACTCATCATTAATTTTATCGATTAACGATGCCACCCAATCCTTTTTAAATTCTGTAAATGCTGGACCTCTTTCTGAGTCATCAAAATATTCGTATTTGGCGTCTGACATATTAAATAAATCGGATTGCGAACCAACACCACGCCTCAAGTGTTTAGACTTTTCGATTGTGTCTTGAATATTATAACCCCTATGTGATGGTCTAATTAAATATTTAAAAAGTCCTGATACTTGTATTTCGTATTCTCGTAATTCATCTCTTTCTATTAACCCGATAGTTTTAAACCCGTATTCCAGCCAATCATTATGTACTTTTTCCATTTCCTTTGAAAATCCTTCAGCATAACAACGTGTGCTGAATTCTTGGTATTCTTCCGCTAGTCTCCTCTCATCTTTATTAAACATCGATTTTAAAGTATCCGCGATATACTCGTCAAGTTCAAAATCATCGGCGCGTCCTTCAATTTTTTCTCTCTTTGCTATTAATCCTTTTTCAATAAGAACGTTATATAATTTTTTTAAGTCATCATTATCAATATCTCGTATATGATAACTTTCAGAGTCAACATCGTCCCAAGCCCCATCTGAATAATATTCATAATCAGGTTGTCGGTATCTAACATTCCATAACTCATAATTGTCGGTCTGACCATCGGCAAAAAATTGTGAAAAATCGTCATCATCTTCAAACTCAACGGAAAAATAACCTTTACGTCCGTCAACAACAAGGTCAATGGACCTTAGTTCTACTTCATTGTCGATATGTTTTTCTAACATATCATCTTCGTATAACCCACTTAAAACAATATAACATAAGTTATACAAATCAGGGGTTTCATTAAAGGCGTCGATTAATCTTTGTTGTGATGGGGAGTAGGTCTTTTCTTCGGTATCTTCTTTTAATCTTTTAGATTTACCGGTTCTACTGTATTGTTTAACTTCATATTTGTTTTCTTCAACCCACTTCATAACTTCATGGATAGAATCGCCTATTCTAAAAGGGATATTTAACCCATTGTTTTTTAAGGGTTCTGATGAGACATACTTACCACCTTTCGTATAGTATATCATAGACGATTTTGATAACATTGCGAAACCACCCTTCTTATGAATAACCATTCGGTTACACAACGGTTTAATCGACTCTATCGATAGGTCTTCATTAATTTTTTCAGGTCTATTCATCATAAATCCAATACTATTTTCTTGGTAGTGTTTATTATAAATATCAATAATTTTGATACCGTCTGAATCTCTATCTGCTTTATCAAACTCATTTTTTAAATATTTAATACCATTTAGGTGTTCATTGTTTAGTTCGTCATAAACTATTAAGTCTTTTAGTTCATAACCATTACCCCTATATAGTCCATATTTTTGTGAAGACATTTGATTGTGAATGGTTGGGTTTTTAATGATTAGATATGCTAACACACCCATTGTGATGTGTTCGTCAAAATCACTATCGTCGTCTCTTTTTGTTGTACACCATTTTGTGTTTGCACCATACTTACACGATGCCGTGTGTGTTAATGGTACAACCAATAAATAATTTTCGTCGTCGTAAATCTTTTTATATTCAGACTTATCAACTTTAAACCCCTCGTTAATTTTAGACATAATCTATATTATTAATATAAATATATCCTTAAAGGGATATTTATCAATACAGTAGAGTAGAATCTATATGTATTAAATTTATTTAAAGCCTCAGGTCTACAGTTGTACAGACTTGAGGTTTTTTTTATGATAACACTTTACTAATATTTTTTTACACTTACTAGTTCTAGCATCCCAGCACTTTTAACAAAAAATATTTAAAAATCAAATAAATTATACTATTTATATCATATATAAAGTGCGCATATGGTAAATTTTGATTTATTGAACGAAGAAATAAGTCCCTTCGATGAAAGAGACATACAAGTTGAAGGATTACTCAATCCTGATTTACAACTACCTAAAAAAATTGACTACCGAAAAGAACTTCCAGGGGCATGGAATCAAGGTATTGATGGTCCGTGTTCCGCATATGCTGCGGCAGCAATGAAACAATGGCAAGAACTTAAAGACTACGGACTAAAAAAAACCCTTTCTAAACATTTCATTTATAATCTTAGGTCTAATAAACCACAAAGAGGAATGTACGCACGAAATACGATGCAAATACTACAAAAATATGGGTTACCGTATGATAAGTCATTCAGAAAAAAATGGAAAGACATTGAAGACATACCTTCTGAGGTATTTAAAGAAGCTTTAAACCACACGATTGTTGGATATGCGAAAGTTAATACGATAGATGGGTTGAAGAAGTCGTTATATAAAAACGGTCCGTGTTATGCGACATTCCCTGTTTATTCTAACGAACCTGAATTTTGGGTACCCTCGTTTGGAAATAATAGAATTAAAGGTGGACATGCCGTTTGTATTGTTGGTTATGATAAACACGGTTTTATTATAAGAAATTCGTGGGGATGGGATTGGGCCGATAACGGACATTCCACATACTATTACGAGCAATGGGGTTCACATATGGAAATTTGGACAACAATCGATGACACCACTTCTGAGTTAGTCATTCCTTACAAAAGAAAGAGAAAAACAATCAAAGAATTTTTTAAGAACATTTTTGGTAAAAAATAGAAGAAAGTACGGTCTTTTATTATTATCTTTGTATATATATGTTCACGCCTCTTTAGCTCAGTTGGTAGAGCAGCTGATTTGTAATCAGCAGGTCGTCAGTTCAAGTCTGGCAAGAGGCTCAATAAAAAGATAATAATGACAATGGAATCAAATCAACAATCGAACGGTAACACACAATTAAATAGTGTCCGAGAAACATTCAACAGTAAAGTATCAAGACTAAGAATGTTAGGGAGCACGAAAAAAGTGGCTTGGGACAATCGCAGACGAAACAGAGCAATTTAATATGGTTACTAAAATTCCATTAACTTCAGAAAATAGAATGTTACGAATTGGGTTTGGTAAGAATAAGGGTAATTGGTTTATACGAGTAGACCTTTGGTATGTCGGGTATCGAATATCTTAATAGGAGAAGTGGCAGAGTGGTCGAATGCACTGGTCTTGAAAACCAGCGTACTGCAAGGTACCGGGGGTTCGAATCCCTCCTTCTCCGCATAGATTAAAGAGGGTAACCTCTTTTTTTTATGCAATATTTTTTATATTATTATAAAAACATCTCATTATGGCAGTGACATTTAACAAAGGAAACCAAGAAGGACAACCAAACCCAAACAATATTATTAAAAAATTAGTGGAGGTTATTCAGAAATTGGAACAAGAAATAATTGACAATAAAAGAACAATTAACTCTAAAGTTAATGGTAATACTTTTTCGTTAACCGAAAAACTTAGAAGTTTCGACGATGTTGTTGAAAGTATTAACGTTAGAGTATCAACAATTGGAGAAAGAACCCCTGAAGAATTAACCACAGAACCTGTTAAGAGTTTAATTGTGGATGGATATAATTCTATTCAAATAAAATGTTCCGCAGAGATTTTAAATAAATCGACCGAACTAACATCTGTAGACCACTCGTTATCGACTAGAATTAATGAGGAAAAGGTTTTAAGAGAGAAAGACGTATTATCATTAGCGACTAACTTAGTCAGCTTTGATGAAAGAAATAATATTGTTGTTTCCGAGTTAAAAAGTAGATTTGATGGTATAAACCCAACAAACCCTTCTTCAGACTCTTTAATGGGGTTATCACAAAAAATAGAAAATCTAACAACAGAAGTCACTAACTTACGTAATAATATTAATGTTGTTAGTGCCAAATTAGATAAGGAAGTGTTTACAGAAATGAATAGTCGAATCAACTCTATTAAATCTATTGAGACAAGATTGTTAATGTTAGGTGGTTAATTCTTTTTTTTTATTGAGATTAAAATCATCCCATAAACGTAACCTATCATTTGTGATAATATCAAAATTTTAAAAATACTATTAACACCATAAAGTGTTTTCATAGTTAAATTACTGTGTTCTACTAAGAGAACCATAACTACTGAATTGATTTTACTTAAAAAAATAAGACCTAAAAACCCTCCACAAATAAAAGAGGTATATGGGTATTTTTTTTTATTCATGGATTTTTCTTTTATATAAATATTAAATTTACTATCTTTGTCTCCTAATTATAAAATATAAATAACTATGAAGGATTATAGTAAAACTTTTCTTAAACTTTCGATAATATACTTATCGATAATGTTTTTTTTATTGTCTTGTGAGCAAGAACCATATTTACGATTTGATGAAATCGACTCGATAGAGACTGAATCAAATATAGAGGAATATATTGAACATTATTTCGATATTGCCAGTGATTCATATACACAACCAGACGGTGAAGATTATTTTCTAAAACCTCATAGATGGAAGTATGGTGGGTTTAACGGTACTGAAAAAATTGATGTTTATTTTGATGAGTCATTTGACAATATTAATGCTAAAAATAACTTAATCAGTTTCTTTTCAGTCCTCGATAATATTATCGAAGATGAACTCATCAAATTTAATGTAGTTGATAATATTAACGATGCCGATATAGTAATTGTATTTGGACATAATAACTTTCAGTCGATATTTGGTGGGGATGTTAACGATAATTGGTTAGGACAAGCGGTTACGGTAAATGAGCAAGAATATAAGCAAGAATATAATAATGATAACATAGTTAACCCTGACATATGTTCTATCGTTGAAGGTAGATTTTGGGTTGATACTTATGACGAGTTATTAATTAAACATGAATTTCTACACGTGTTAGGTTTTATACATACAAATAAAAATAATTCAATAATGAATCATTATACAAGTCTGATGTCTAATTTAAAGGATGTTGATGAAAAAGCGATTTACTTAAAGTATAATAATGATTTAGTTCAGGAGGTTATTGCCGTTCCTGGAGCAACTGGCTTTCCTAATTGGCTTTTCACTAATGAAGAATATGAAATTCATTTGGATAATGTTAGGTTAACTCTTGAAAATAGATTTAACTTATAGTATTATTAATATACAATAGACTTGTTTAAAACTAGTCGACCCAAAGGTCTCAAACCTTATAAAAAAGTTGATGGTGGAGCACAATAAAATAAAAACCCTTTCTACTGAGAGGGTTTTTTTAAAACTTATTACTTATGAAAACAGTTAAAAACAATGAAGGTACGGTTAAAAGAGTTGATGACTCAACCGCAAATATGTTAGTTAATAGTGGTTCTTGGTTTTTTTGTCCAAAATCTGAATATAGAAAAACTAAAAAGGTTAAGAAGTCAAAGGACTCTTCCGAAACGGTTAATATAGAAAACAGGGGGTTATCCGATAAGAAACTAAGAAAAGAGAGAAAACTTGCAAAGTCAAAGAGAAATAAAAATTAATATCGAAGGATTTGATATTGAATTGACTGAAGGTGTTTATACTATCTCTAAAAATGGGATAGTATTAAAAGGGGATTTATATGAGTTACCCACCCCTCAGAAAACATGGTTAATTAACGCACATTCTTGCTCACAATCTTTAGTAAGAAGTTTAAATTTTGATAATAGTCTTGGGATTTAAAATTACTATTTTACATATATCGACACATATTCCTAACATATTCTTAGAAAGAAGAATGAGGGAGTTTACTCAATTTTATTTAAATCGTTTATCACAAAACAAACATCACGTTTTAAATGTTATAGATTGTAAAACCATCGATGATGGTCTAAGTCAACTCACCGATACTGATTATGTGTTTATTATTTCATCAGGTAATCGTATATATCGCTCTAACCTATTTTTAGATAAGGTTTTACAACCTTTTATGGATGACCCATCTTTAGGGTTAATGGGTCATATATTAGACCGTAAAGACCAATGGTTTGAATTACACCCTCAGTTTGTTGTTTTTGATTATAAGAAATGGGTCGATATTGGTCGCCCAACATATGGTAATAAAGAGGACAGTTCAGAGTCTATTGTTAGTATTGTTAGGTCAGAAAGTAACATACATGATGATTACACACCGCACTGGGTAAGATTAGAGAAACCAATTCAATATAATGAATACGATATTTTAGATAGGGGATGGGATTTTATTAATAGTTTTTTACTAAACGATTATAATATTAGTCCTTTTAATGATGATATACGTGGGTTAAAAGCGTATTGTTATCCTGAATATAATTCAGATAAGTTTTTTGAACTAATCGATAACAAGCGATATAGTGATGAGATTGATTATACTAAAAGAATTTTATTACATTCATTATTAAACTCACCCGACAAGACATGGTTATTTAACACAGAGGAGATGTGTATTATGAAAGAAAAAACTGACATAACATACGATGTGGTTGCTTTACCGTGTGCTGGTTTTAAATTTTTAGATTTATTACATAGCGATTTAATACATGAGAAAAGTAAAATCGTATTTTTTGACTTTAGTGAAAGTAGTGTTGAATGGATTAATTACGTTATTAACTCTGAAGAGTTAACCATAACAGACTTAGTATTAAACAAACCCGAAGAGGTCAAATTAATAGGTAAGACAATCGAAAAACTAAGTGTCGATGGGATTCCTTCAAATGATTTGATACGTCTCTCAGAAGAAGTTTATTCGTTTTATGGGGGTATTAATAATTTTATGAGGTTACTGAAAAAGTTTAGAACGTTAAACATAGAAATCATTAATACAGATATCATTAATGACCCACTAAATTGTTTACATCGGTTAAACGGTGATAATAATTTAATTAATATATCTAATATCTTTTCAACAGACTACTTTAATTTGTTTTACTCTGAAAAAGAACGAACAGATAAGTTTGAAAGATTTATTAAAACTTTAAATCGTAGTACAACTGTTGTTGGTCGAGGTGTAGATACTTATTATAGTGAAAAATCATACAATAATGGATAATATTAGTGTTATTGAAGTCATGGGTCTATATGACGAAATGATTAAAATACAAGACGAGGATATCGATTTTGCCAAATCCAAAAAAAGTATCCCTGAATTTGATAATGATTTGGTTCTATATTACTATATTTGTGACTCATTATTAAAGGACCTTACAATATTAGAAGAATACGAGTTATGTTCTAAGATTAAAACACTTAAAGAAAAAATAGAATATTCACTTGACGAAGATTAGATTTTAAGAAATTTTTGACTTATCTTTACAGTGTAACAAAAACAAACGTTATTTACTTAATGGAAAATTAGTACTGATGCCGTTGTGGTGGAATTGGTAGACACGTTGGACTTAAAATCCAATGGACAGTAATGTCCGTGGCGGTTCGAGCCCGCCCAGCGGTACTAAAGAGAGGTAGTGAAGCTACAATGATATAGAAAAAGGTAAGGGTTAACCTCTATATCGTAGTAACCCCGAAAGACCCGAAACTTCTCTTTTTATGGACTCGTAGCTCAGCTGGATAGAGCATCTCCCTTCTAAGGAGACGGTCATAGGTTCGAATCCTATCGGGTTCACAAATTCTTAAAAAGAAACAAATGGGGAAAAACAAACCAAACATCTTCAAGGGAAGAACAAAAGAATGGGATATGGAGAAAGGTAAATTCAGACAGTATCGAAGTAATCAGGGTAGAAGTCCTGAACGAATGGAATCGTCATATAAAATTATGGGGATAGCTATTGTGGGGTTAGTGCTGATTTTCTTATTTCTACTTATATCTCAATAACCAATATGTAGAGTTAGTCAAATGGTACGACGCTCCAACCTTAAGACCGAAATCATCATACTAGTTACACGATGCGATTAAGTTGGTTAGGCAGAAGTAGGGGTTCGACCCCCCTACTCTACAGACTTCATAATATTAGGACTTTTAGCTCAGTTGGTTAGAGCACCGCACTCATAATGCGTAGGTCGAAGGTTCGAGTCCTTCAAGGTCCACAAGTGAGTTCTTTGACATAACAATTAAATAAAACAGAAATTATGGAAATAACATCATTTATTTTAGGTGTATGTACAGTCATTGTATTAGTAATGGTTGTGGGTACGTTTGTGAACTACATGACAACAAAGTCCTTAAAAGAGGAAATAAACCGACTGAATCGAGAAAACGAAATTCAGTATAACGAATCTGAAAAGATTAAAAAAGAACTAATTGATTATGTGGACAGTCTACATAATGTTAGTGAAAATAACATGAACGAAGTCTACCGTCATATTGACAGTAGAGTCGATAAAACTGTGAATAATGTGAGCGAACACGTTGCAGAAATTTACAGACAATTAGATAGTAACAAAAAATCCGTAGTTAACGGATAATAAATAAAACGTTAAAGAACTCACTTTTTTTAATAAAAACCTCGGTCAATAGTTGTTAATACTTATTATTATTACTAATTTTACATTATGAAAGAACTACACGAATTACATATTGCAATGTTAAATACTTATGATATATTAGCTGAAAACATGACTGTTGAAGATGTTATGGTGAGTACTGAAAGTTTTATGTTGTTTGACCCTACTGAGGGTATAAACTCAGACACCTGTGATACCCTTTTAGAACATTTTGAAGACTTAGAGGAGTATGAGAAGTGTAAGACAATATTAGAGTATAAAAAGACGCTATAATGGATACTGTATATCATGACAAAAGGGGTTATGAAAATATTATAGTAACCTTTTCAAGTGGGGTTAATAGGGTTTTAGGTGAAACCCCTAAAGAATTCAGTAAAATAATTACAAAATATAATTGTGATATTTTATACATTTATGACGACCTTCTTTCTTGGTATGTAAACGGAGTTAAAGGATATGAGTCGGTTAAATTACTTTCAGAGCACATTACAACTATAATTAGTGGATATAAAAATTCAGGATTTTTAGGGTCTAGTATGGGTGGTTACGCGGCCATATTATACTCGATATTTTGTAACCCAAATAAATGTTTGTCCTTCTGTCCTCAAACATTATTACAACATAAAAAAAGAGACCTATTCAACGACTTTAGATTTCCAATTTTAGAAAAAAATGGAATAATGAGTAACTACTATTTAGACTTAAAACCTTTTTTATTTAAAAATGATTTTAACACGATAATATCTATCATCTATAGCGGAGACAATAAATTTGACCTTAAACATGCGGAATGGGTGTCATCGTCTGACAATATCACTCTTTATCCTCAAGACAGTGATTTACATAATATTTGTGGAGTATTAAAACATAGAGGACAACTTTATAGTACTATCGAAAATACTTTTAATTTTTTATCTATAAACTAAATAAAAGGCTTATCTTTGTAGTGAACAGAAAAACAGATAAAGGTTATGTCAACAGAACTAAAAACACTTAAAGGACAGTTTCATAGTCAAAAGACTAATGAGATGGAGAACACTGAAATGTCATTAACACGATTCAGTGGTGGTAAAGAAGGGATGAAACTTCAATTAACAATGAGAGAGCAAGGAGACTTCTTTACTCATATCACCCTTAATACCGATGAGATAAAAAAACTAATTAAGGAACTACAAGATAATTTTAATTTAAAAGAAGAAACTGATGTCTGATTATTATGATAATAGTGACGATACGTTTGACAATAGTTTATTAGATGACTATATTACAACAACGTTAGATGAGATACAGAGTCAATACGTAATACCTAATGGTACTAAAGATATTGAAGTTGTTGATGAAATTGAAGTTATTGGTGATACCAAAATACTTTATACTAAATCAGGTAAGTCATTTGCCGAACATCAAGTGGAGAATATCGGAGTAGTGTATGAATACGTTACTAAAGATAGTGAGTAAAATAGGAGAAGTGGCAGAGTGGTCGAATGCACTGGTCTTGAAAACCAGCGTACTGCAAGGTACCGGGGGTTCGAATCCCTCCTTCTCCGCAACGGTCTGGTAGTTCAGTTGGTTAGAATACATGCCTGTCACGCATGGGGTCGCGAGTTCGAATCTCGTCCAGACCGCTAAAAGAAGATGAAGATGAAGGGGAGAATATTGTTATTGACATTATTTTTAAGTAGTATGGTGTGGTCACAGAATTGTTCACCATATTATAAAGTTAAAAATTGGGACGTGAATCAGGATGTATTTGCAACTGTTTCATTAATTAGTTGTTTTCACGCATACGGTGTCGCAACATCAATAGATTGGTATGACTACTCTGTAGGATTACATATGATGAGTAAAGGACATAACGGTACAGTGTATGGTTTTGTTAGTTACCAATACAGACCAATCAGGAAGGTTAAATTATCTGCAGGTCCATTATATCGTATAAACAACGATAGTGGTTTATTGTTAGGGCAGTATGGTGGTGATGTTTATATCTACAAACGAGTTTGGTTAACAGGTAGAGTTTTACAAATAAGGAGAGGTTTAAATTATCTTAATGTAGGACTAAAAGTGGTGATATAGTAAGTATCATGGCCCGTTCGTCTATCGGCTAGGACGCCAGGTTTTCATCCTGGTAAGAGGGGTTCGATTCCCCTACGGGCTACTTAATGGAAGAGAGGAAATCGGGATTCAGAAATGAGTCCCTTTTTTTATCGTTATCTTTAAATTATTTTGTATATTTACCACGTTAAATAATATAAAATATGACACGAACAATAATTGATGGGGTTAGATACCTGAAAAGAAAAACAACAACAGAGCTTACTGCGGATGAGAAAAAGAAACTTCTAAATGGAGAAATCGTTATGTCTCATTACGCCACAGATTACTTTTTTTATAAAATAATTAAATAGAAATATGATAACAGAATTTGAAGTACTAAACACTTACAGTAAACTTAAAAACGGGCATTACGGAGAAATAGGTAGTTTCGCTCACCATAAGACGTGTAGTCTAATATGTGTTGGTTCACTATTAACTGATGAAATGGATGAATTTAGAAAAAACTTTAAAGATGAATTATGGGATTGGTTTTTACAATCTAAAGATTATTACTATAATTCATTACATAAGAACCTTTAAATAAATAAAAATGTGTCTTCGTCTTCGTGGGTGTAGTAATCTTCGAAACCGTCGATAGTTGTAATGATGATTTCATTACTATCAATAGTCCCCTTAAATACATTATTTGATTTATCGGGCATTGGTAAAAGGTTAATAAATGTTGGTTTTTATGTAGTAGAGACCTACATTTTATAAATAGTGAAAAAAAAACGAATCTCAGGTTAAATATGAAAATATTATCAATAAATTTTGGATTTAATGGAAGTTTTTCTCTTCTCGTTGATGGTAAGATTATAAAACACACTTCATTCCATAAAATTAATTATGGAAATGACCGAAACATCATAAAAGATACGAGTCTTTCTTCTTTTATGTGGGGTGCGGATGTTACATTAGATGAAATCGATTGGGTCGTACTTGTTGGGTATAAAGAATCTGACTTCAACTTCGATAGAGTTGCCTTTGTTCCCGAGAGCGAATACGAAATTAGTCCTCACTACACTCGAAAAGATTTTAGATTGGATTCAAAACAAGTTACCGACTTAGGGTCGTTAAATCCTCCATTCACTAAAAAACCATATGACTATATTAAGGGGCACTTTATATATAAAGACTTTGTTATTAAGTCGTATATCATTTCTCCTGATTTGTCTTACAATGCTTATGGATACCTAACGTCTAACTTCACAAATTCAATTAACATAACCGTTAGTAGTTTTGATGAGACACCTGTAGATGGGTCTGTTGTTTCAGTAAGTAAGGGTAATAACATTTCTATAGTGAATAGACCGATGATATCCGTAGGTAAACTCTATCCTAAAATAACCGAATTATTAGGTTTTGGTTTGGGGTATTTAAATAGGAGTACGTTGTGTGATATGTCCACCAGATATAATATACCTGAGAACTTAAAAGACATAATCGACGAGGGGGTTAACAACCCACTTAGTAAGATAAAAGACAATTACGAATTAAACTTTTTCTTTCAACACAGTACGTCTCAATACAAACAAGACGAAAAAAGACATAAACAAATACCTTTTTCTTCGTTTAATGTGGACGATATTAATAGTAAATACGCACTTAAAACTGCGGCTATCACACAAAGAGTTATTGAAAATACTGTGATAAAACTAATAACTGAAAGTGTTAATAATTATTCAGGTAACTTTACTCATAACATAACACTTAGTGGTAGTGTGTTTGAAAACCGAAGACTTAATACTAAAATATTACAGACCTTTCCAGAATTAAACATTCATATTTCACCATTTAATAGTGAAGAAGTAACATCATTAGGAGGGGCATTATACGTTAATATGATAGAAGGAACTCGAAGAATCTATAATAGAGACTTTATTTTATCAACTTCCCCGTATTATGGTTCGTACGAAAATTTAGGTGACGAAATTAACTATTCCGACTTGTCGTTAAAATTAAAAACTGACCTGATTGGGTATAAAACTAATAACCCTGAGTGTACAGAAAAGAGTTATGGCTATACCGGGATACTATTTGATGTTAACTCTAAGGGATTTATAAATACTAAATCATTAATGATTAAAAACCCTTTTGAGAAACCTGTTGTCCTAATAAGTGAAGAATTTTATGTTAAACATTTTAATAATGTTAAATACACATACAATAACAATACATTGTCAAAACCTAAAAAACCACATCTATTTAAGGAGTTTATTCATGATGATGGTTATGTTAATTTGTTTGTTGTTAATGAAACTGTTACACCATTCTTACACCGTATATTAAAAAATACTAATAATGAATATTTGGGTCATTATGACTTTACTAGTGTGAAAAATAAACATATTAATTATATTCAGACTTTATTTGAAATATCGGACGATTTAGATATTAAAACTTTAATTATTGATAATAAAATACACCACATAGAATGATAGGAGAAAACCCAACCACCAAAAATGAATTAAATGAAATTTTATCATCAAACACTTTTAGAACGAAAGAGTTTAATCAGGTGTATAGTTTTTCTAACTCATTTGATGAATCTGAAATCCAACACATTATTGATTACTGCTCAACACTACCAGCGGTAAACGCCGAAATTGGTAGTGATATGGAATCAGAAGATATAAATGAAGGGGTTAGAAGTTCTATTGTTAGGTGGGTTCCAATGAACGAAGAGACCAAATATATTTACGAACGACTAATCAATATGGCATTAGAAGCTAATAATGAGTTATGGGGGTTTGACGTAAATAGTATTATAGAGGAAATACAATATACCGAATATTATGGAACTAACGACGGTCATTACGATTGGCATTTAGACATTGGAGATGAAATCGACTATCGTAAAATATCAATTACAGTACAACTCTCTGATAAGGACGAATATGAAGGAGGTCACTTAGAAATGAAAACAGGTCCTATAGATTTAATCACACCCAAAGAAAAGGGATTATCAACAATATTTCCTTCTTTTATGTTACATCGGGTGAATAAAGTAAAAACAGGGCTTCGTCGTTCTTTAGTGTTATGGATTAGTGGTCCACCCCTTAGGTAATGGTTTTAAACATAATACTTTACATATCGTTTGTAACCTGTTTAGTTATCTTAGTAATTCGTATAGCAGAAAGATTCCCTAACGCCTTAGATGTTGATATTACAGACCCATTAAGTGTCTTAGACGAAGAAGAACCCGTTAGTGATATATGTGTTGTTTGCGCAAGAAAAAAGGGGTCTGAACCCCTTTTAACCTGTAGTGATGAAAAATGTATTAACAATAGTGATACACACTAAATTCCATTTCTCGATATTCTATATTAAACTTACCTTGTTTTTTTCCTTCTTCAACAACTAATTTAAACTCCTCTCTATTAATTGTATTGTATTTCTTTTCACCTACTTTAAAACTTGATATCCCCAATCTTTCCGACTCATCATTCAAAGACAACCATTTTTGGTATTCTTCGTTTTGTCTATTAACGGTTTGTTCTTGTTTATGTAAATGTATTAAATCCTTTAGTTCCGATTTTGTTAACTCTCTAACTATGTGTTTTGAAAAACTATATGAGTTTCCATCATACAAAAAGTTAGAGGGTTTAGGTGTTTGGTTTTGTAAATCGTATAGTTCTTTACCATCAATGTGAACAGGTATTACCTCTTCACATTTATTGCTTAATTCTGGTGTAACAATACAATATCTAACCACTAAACTAGAACTATTTCTCCGTTAACTAATTGATGTGTCTCTGGTGAAAAATTCTCAGGCAATGAGCTAACCTCTATTATTGTGTGTGTTGTGTTATTAAACTCATCGAAAGTAACTACAGTGTCTTCGTGTTGACATACTAATACTCCGTCACTTAATTGTGAGTTTTCTGATAACCATGCTAATTCGATTTCACTTGAACCTATTTTTGTTACAATTGTATACATTTATATTATTTTTTAAAATTATTATTCTTCAGTTGAATCTTCTTCTGACGATTCTTCTAATGCTTCTTCAGTTTCATCCATGATTTTGTTAACCATAGCAGAACCTGCACCTGCCGCTGCTGCTCTACCTAAAGACATTAAAGCCGGATTTTCATTCAATTCCTCTTCAGTCATCCACCCTTCTTTAAGTGAAGTTTCTTTACATTTTTCACCGTATGATTCTACCATTTCGTTTAATGATTCACACATCTTACCGTATGATTCCATACACGTACCTTCGTTTGCACATGCTATTTCGTACATCATAGAACCACATTTTTCCATTAGTTCGTTTAATACGTTTAACTTTTCTTCAGATTCGTTTATCGTAAACTCAAATCTTGAAAAGTCTAATTTTTTAGTTGCTGATTCGTGAAGACCTTGTATTCTTTCAATCTCTTCTTGAATTAAGTTAAAATTTTTCATATCTGTTTTTGTTTATATATAAATACCATTAAGTTATGGTTTCTCCTTAATTTGTGTTTGCCACTCTTTAAAGTTGGTTCTTTTATTTTTAGGTACCCATTTCCAATGTTCGGACAAAGAAGAGTGTTCAATTTCGATATAATTAGGAATCAACTCTTTTTGATATTTCTCCCATAGTGTGTAAGTAACTTCTTCTAACCCATCGTCTTCAATACTTAGACTTAAATGAGACCCTTCGTTATTTATAAATTCTTCATATATAGGATATTCATACACATTAATTGACTGTATTATATTATTACGTTCTCGGTAATTCTTAATTTCCTCAATATCTTTATACATAAAGATTACTAATACATCTTTTAACTCATCAATCGACTTGTGAAGTAGACCTGAACATGAAGGACAAAACGCAACGTAATTGTCTGAAGAATTAAGTTTGTCTTTAAATGTTTCGTCATTATAAATAATTTCTTCCCATCTCTCATGGATTAAGTTATCATAATCAGAGTCTATTATATATGCGGTGATTTTATTACCAGCACCGTGAGGTCCTGTCACAATAACTTTACTGTATTTGTCTATTATCTCTTTATGGTCAAAATAATTTTTACTCATTTTCTATAAATTATAAGCAAATATAAGATATATATAAGAATATGTAAACGATTATGTACTATGAAGATTATGTGGTGATGACAAATACTGGTATGACAAATAAGTCTACCTTATTAGACACGTTAAAGAGTTACGAACTGTATAAACAGATGACGTATAGAGAATGGGAATCCACTATAACTTTCTCAACAGTGGATGGGTTTGATAATAATATGGAGGCTCTAATTTATTATGGTGGTATAACCTTAGAGAGATTAGAATATTATGAAAAGTACGAAGAATGTAAAAAATTAAATAACATTTTGAAACTTTACGAACCGATAATCAGAAAATAACCCAAAAATGTTTTGGTAATACAAACTTAATTCTTATCTTTGTTGAACATTAAAAGATAACAATTATGACCGTACACGAAAAATCTCAAGAGCAAAACCAATCTTCACTTAAAAAAGGAAAAATCATTTCCTCATTAACTAAGGGTAAGACCCGTGTTTATGAAGTTGAACTTCAAGGACGTGATTATTGGAGAACGTATACTGTTGAGTTTTTAATAGAAAATGTTTATTTTTTTAACAGTAGATTAGTATCTTTGGATTTAAAAATGACTAAAATCGCAAGTGGTAGTATGGATTTGACACGTTTCGAAACGGCTAAAGAGGATGTTGAAGTGTTCAAATCTCACAAAACCAAAGGAGAGTTAAGTCGATTAGTGGTTGATTTTTCAAGTAAAGCAAAGTCACAACTTCTAAAAGATAGTGTATTCAAAGCGGCGTGTTACGGAGTAAAACATCTACATATAAATAAAGTGGTAATATAATAATTATGAAAAGTAGTTTTAATCAATTCATACAAAAAACCTACGATGGTAGAGTAATAGACCCATCATATGTTCGATTCAGAGGTATGAAATCAATAGTAATAAATGTGGCATCAGAATGTGGGTACACGGATACTAACTATAAAGATATTTTTGAATTCGCAACCAAAATGAAAGACAAGGTATCGATATACCTATACCCTTCGAATGACTTTGGAGGTCAAGAACCTAAAAGTGAAGAAGAAATCGCTAAGTTCTGTGATAAGTATGGAGTCTTAGATTTATATCCTACGGTTAAACTAATGAATAAAATATCGGTTAAAGATAGTGAGTTATTTCAATACTTACAATATGACAACAACTTAACACAAGAAGGGGTTAATTGTGAAGTAACATGGAATTTTCAAAAGTTTTTAATTAATACTGACGGTAGTTTGTGGGGATATTTATACCCTGAAGAATCATTAACAAACCAAAAAAACATTGAGGAATGGTGTAATAATATGGAAATAATTAAAGATTATTAATATGTTGATAGAACCTAAAGAAAAGAATATTGAGAAAATGCCAAATCAAAAATGGCATCAAATCATATCGTTTATTAAATCAGGAATTCGTATATTTGGGTATTGTTTAATCCCGTTCGATTTAATTTCTGCGACTATAGTGTTAGTCATTTCAGAAATTATTGGAATAGTAGAAGAATTAGTGTAATGGAAAATATGTTTTTTGAATCCTTAAAAAAAGAATACTTTGTTTTAGTCGAATCTCGTGAAGAGGCACTATTTTTAGGTGACCACGATAAAATTAAAACAGTTGAAAGAATTATGGGTCATATATGGTCTTTGTTAAAAGAAGATTATTATAAAGACCCGGAGATAGTTTAATTAATGGGGGTGACTTGGAATTGATTGGCAGGGTCAGTTATACGGGGCACGTAGTGAGATGTTTCCTATCACTTTAATCTACGGTGACAATTTTTTTAGACGGCAACGTTTACAACGAGATGGCAATGTTCGGCTTAGTGGCTGACGAAGCTATCGTTAACGCATAGTTAGACTACGTGTTAACAGTAACCCACTCTAAGAGTCGGTTACATGGGGTCGGTCAGGACACATAACCTAGCAACAGAAGTCCGCAGTGTGGTAGAGTACGATTAAACCCTAAATTGAATCGTTCATTGGGTGTTGGTTGCAATGATAAATAATAACCAACAAATTTCGGAGTATTAGAAAATACTGACCTAAACGTGTAGTCCTTTATAGGTGGACTGAACAAGACCCGGGTTCGAAACCCGGCACCTCCACCATTAGATAAACCACTCCTTAATCGGGGTGGTTTTTTTATTATAGAACGTCTATACTTTACGGTTAGGTTTTGTATTATTAAATTATGAGAATTATATATAGTTTTAATACGAGTGTTGGGGATGACGACTATTTTAAAGGAGTTAATTTAGAACATAACTTTTTGTTCTATGAATTATCTATTAGGTTGTGTCGACAATATTATCCGGTGACGTTATATACTGATGAATACGGAGCAGAACGTTTAGGTCATTTAGTGGATGAGGTTAAAATGTTAAAAAAAGACCCTGAGAACTACATATGGAGTGAACCAAAGTTTGAGGCCATAAGTAATGAGACAGGAGACTTTTTACACGTTGATGGGGATTTGTTTATTACTAAACCTTTCACATTAAATGATTCTGATGTGTATTATGACCACACTGAAGTTACACTACACGAGTATTACTACAAAGAAAATTTAAAAAACTTTACAGATTATGGTATTGGTGAAGTATTCCCTGAATGGAGCAACAAATATTTGGGGGCGTTTAATATTGGTATTATGGGTTTTAGAACCGATGAAATAAAAAACATCTACTTAGATAGATATTTTAAGATGAAAGATTGGTTTTACAATGTGTTTCCACATGAAAAAGTCGAAGCTATAATACCAAGTATGACATTAGGGGAACATAGTTTAGCTTGTTTGTCTGAATATTATAATTGGAAATCCACTCCCTTATACGATGAAAACCAATATTTACATATGTATGGTGGACGTAAACATTTAGATATGTTTTATCAATTTGCTAAGTCATATTTAGAAAATAGGGAATTTAAAACATATAAAGACAATGGAAATATTATCACATAATCACAAACAAATAATAATCGATTTAAATAAAATCACAGATAATAAAATTAGTGTCGGAGGTAGTATTGAAGATTATTTATTACTCGGAACGGCGGATAAACCTATTGGGGATATTGATTTTATTATTGATGATAACGAAACCTTTGAAAAAATAAAAAATCACTTTGATTTACCAGAACGTAAACCTTCATACTATAGTCGTTTATGTGACTTTGAATTTAGAGATAAGTATACAATAACGATTAATGGGGTTACGGTAGATTTCTTGGTTAACACAGGGGAAAGTGTAGTTTGTAGTGAATTAACCGAAACAGTATATGACGACATACCTATTAAACATGGTACCCTTAAATGTAAAATAATTTTATTAGAAAATTGGATTAGAAATTCAATCCCTAATGATGTGTGGGCGCATGAAAAATTTAGTAAAATATTAAAAAAATATGAGGGTCTTAATAATATGTAATTCAAGATGTGGTTCAACAAATTTGATGAAATCAATCTCTTCATACTATAATATCCCTTCATTGTTTGAGCCTTTCAACACACAAAAAGAAATTCCTTTAAATGACCATGTGGTAGTAAAGACTTTGATTAATCATAACACCTTATCTGAATATATTAAACTTTCTAAGTATTTTGATAAAGTAATCTTACTTAGTCGTAGAGATATTATTGCCATGTCTGAATCGCTTTATTGGGTCTCTAAGACGTGGAGAGAAGATGGTTTTAAAACTGACACTAACTATCATCTATCCGAATATGAATATAACGAACAGATTGATGTTACTGAAAAAGAATTGCACCGTAAAGTAATTGATAGAGTTGAAATGATGAACAATTTATCTAAGGAGTTAAACATTCCTTTAGATTACTATGAAGACGTGTTTTATAAAAATAAACGTTTAAACGATAATGAAATTGGTTTGGACTTGAAGTTCTTAGATAATACCCTTAAACTTAGAAAGTAATGTTTGTTAAAAACAAAAGAGGACGGACTGTCCTCTTTTGGTAGATAATTTAACCCCCTTTTCTATTTAAGATTATGGTACGAAACCACTTGAATCTTAGTTGATTCATTTAATAAATATCTCGCATTATAATAAAGGCAAGGTCCTTATTTAAAAAAAACAATGACGTAAAAAAAGTATGATATTTAAAAAATTAAGTGACCACAAAAAAATTGACGTTGGGGAGTACGTAACCAACTATTTATTTGAAAATCCCGGCACCGACTTATACGTTGGGTGTGATTCACAAAATACTAAAAATTTTACAATTTACGCAACTGTTGTTGTTCTACATAAGAATAATAAAGGTGGTCATGTCTTATATTGTAAAGAATCCGTACCAAAAATACTAAACAACTTTAGTAAATTATGGGGTGAAGTGGACCGAAGTATCATACTAGCGAGTAAGTTAAATCACGAATTTGGTATTCCAATTAAATATGTAGATTTAGATTTAAACCCTGACCCGAAGTATCGGTCAAGTCAAGTATTAAGAGCGGCAGTTGGTTATGTTGAGTCTATGGGGTTTACTCCAAGAGTTAAACCTCAAGAATTATGGGCGATATCTGCTGCCGATTCTATATGTAAATAGTATTTATTAATATGAGTAAGATTAAAAACATAAAAATAACAGAAGAACAATTAAGACTTATCACTAAAGATTCTATTTTAGAAGGTGATAAAGTTAAGGCATTGATTAAACAATATGAGGTTATTAAAAATGATAACAAAAACTTACAAACCATAAAAGATTATTCGTCGGACTTTTTTGAGTTCTTAGATGATGTAAGAGAGAGTGGTGTGGTTAATATGTTTCAAGCTTCTGACTTATTATGGTCAGGTTCTGAGTTTATAGAAAAATACGCATATATTAAAGCCCCACATCTTAGTGATGATTTAGATGATGATGGAGATTTTTCAGAACATAAGGAGGCTTTTGATAGAGTCCTTTCAAATGCTGACGACATTAGGGACAAAATAATCTCAGTAACTATTGGTAGTGATGAGAATGGTGATATAAACAGACAAGTTAAATCATTATCGTCTAAAGTGTTGACAATGTGGATGAGACACTATGGTACCAAAAAAGGTAGAATGAAGACGGATGTGGATGAAATCGCTAGGACGTTGTCTAAGGCTAGAAGACACGGAAATGGTAATAGGTTTCCACAGTCAGCGGTTAAGGCGAATCCTAATCGTTTTAGACCCGCTAAGAGAGTGAATGAACACTTCTTTTTTGGAAATGAATCACCAGACGTACATTGTGATAACTGTGGACATTCTTGGGAAATAAGACCTGAAGATAAAGACCCACACTTATGTCATATGTGTGCTTACGACCAATCAACAGAAACATACGATTTAGATAAAGTAATTGACTTTTGGACAAATAAAAAAGAGAACTAATTTAGTTCTCTTTTTTTATATTAATATTTTTCACTTCTTACTATGCGAATGAAAAGTCTAAATCCATATCTGATAACTTATCCTTTAAGTTTGATGTTTTAGAACATACCACATCGTCTACCATATCGGTAAGTTTGTTGATTAACGAACTATCCTCAATAAATGACTTATCTAATTGTTGTCTTATGTTATCCATAATAACACTATCAAATGATAAGTTTGTTAACATCTTATCTAACATAAATTCAAACATACCTAAAATAAGTAATTTAGTCATTTTAGAACAATTGGTTATAGTTGAAACTATTTGTGTAAATGGCATGTCTGCGAAAGTTACCTGAACATACTTCTTGATGTTTTCATACATAGCACCATCTTCACCACCAATCTTTCCTAAGAATGGTTTTACAAACCAGTCCATTGCCTTACCGATAACCCATTCTTTAAGTTGTTCTTCAACGTTTCCACCAAAGTTTTTAAATAAACCACCAAAGAAATCAAATAGACCTTCATTAAGATTATTATCGTTATTAAACGATTCACGTAACATAAAATAACCTAACGGTTCTATGTGTTGTTCTGTGATTACAACATCACCAAACATTTTTTTATACCTTTCTTCTACGGTACTTGTTTTACTGTCATAAAGTTTAACTAAACTTTTATGTATTGATTCTTTTAATTCCATTTTATTGTTCTTTTTTTGTAAATATGTATATTTTATTTGATGAGAATAGTCTATTTCTAGATTTATCTAACATCCAATCACCTCCAAATACTTGTTCTAATTCACCTTCAATATTACTTAAAATATCGGTAATATCTTCAGTGGCGATATAAATAACTTTAGATTCGTTTGATGTTACTCTAACATTTTTTATACGATTTTTATCGAAACTTAATTTATTATTTGTTTTAGCGACTGCGTCGTCTCCAATTTCTTCTATCTTTTTAAGTTCTAATGGTGTCGGGTTTGAAATCTTACTGGTTGCATCAATGATTCTTTCTTCTTCCTTTTCATCTTTTTCATCCTCGTCATACTTCTTTATAACGAATGACCCATTATTTAATTTTTCGATGACTTTCTGTGCGTAAACAGTTTCTTCATCTTTAAGATATTCTTCAGAGGATACCTCCGAACCTAATGCCACAGACCCAATACTTGCTCGAGTACTGTCTTTTTCATAATGTTCTCTTGGGTTACCACCTTTCTCTACTAATATATCAATCAGTTTTTCAATATTAGTTTTTTCAGGGTCTACTACCGGTGGTGTTTCTACTCCTGAATCTGATTTACTAGAAACCTCTTTATCTGTAGTTGTATCTTCTGGTGAAGATTTAGAATCTTCAGGAGATGACTTAGTGTCGTCAGAAGGTGCTTCAATATTATTGGCTTTTCTATAAAGAGATAACATATGGTTATAAGCCTTTCTATTCACACCTACTCTGATATCTCCTATCATCACATCCTCAACGTCTTCTTGTTCGTTTAAAAGGTTTTTACTTAATGAATAACTCAATGTCTCATTAAGACCCTGTACGTTACGTACAACAGTCCCACGACTACCACAATCAATGTCTGTTGTTATAGCAACTGGTTGTGAATTAACTTTTTTATAGTATATGTTGGCAGTTAATACTCCTGATTTATTATAATAGAATATTGTTATCCAATTTTTTTCTGTCCTAATAGCTGCGTTATCGACTTCAGAACCACCTATTTTAGCGAATTTCAATCCACCTGTTGTATAACATGAGATATCACCTGAAAGTTTAGTTTCAAACTCACTTTGTATTTTACCTTCATATTTTGACATGTCGATTGAGTTTATTAGTAATGGTATCTCAGAAGTATCCCAGTCACCGTCTAACCTATCAAAATTATTAGTAAATAAAGAATTATTAAATTCGTGGGTTTCTTGCCCTGATTTAAAAAATTTAGGGTACCAATCCTTAATATTTTGAGCAGTACCACCAATACTTAATTCCATTATTGCTCCTTCAACGTAACCAATAACACTATTAGAAAAGACATCAATTTTGTCACTTTCTATTTTCTCCCAAAACTTTTCATAGGTAAATTCTTGGTTTCTTGACGCGAAATATACCCCAACTGTAAAGGCTTCTAATACTTCCCAAACTTTAAAATCTAAACCTTTCTTATCTACAATACTATTTGACTCCGCACCTGAAACTAAATTCTGTAAAATAACTAAAGAGTTATATAATTCGGTATTACTATCGATTCTACTACTAAGTTGATTAACAAATAATTTAGACGCTGAATTGATTACGGTGTCTAATTTACCAGAAAAAGGTTTTAGTTGTAATAACTTAACCCCTTTAGTTTTATCGACTAAATATGGTATTGATTTATTTACAACATCCTTAGCTCCGTCATATAAACCACTTACGGCACCAGTAGCGATATCCCATAAACCACCAACAAGACCGGGGTCTCCCTGTTCTGTTATGACAAAGTTTTTAGTTTCTACTTTGTTGATAAGACTTTTAATTCTGTTTAATTCTTTCATATCTACATTTCTCTTTTTTGTCCGTAATGTGAACCTTTTTTGTTTTTATCAGAACTTTGCTTCTTATACATATCTTTTTCGTCTTGTTTAATATAATCAGACTTTGATTGATATTCGGTCCCAAGTGTTCCTAATCCAGCCTTTAACATGGTCTTTCTAAGTTGACCCCAATTTGTGGTTGCATCCATAATCACCTTTCGGTCTGTAATGGTTTTAATGAATACAGAGAATCTTTGACTTGCGTCTGAAGAATTTAAGTAGTCTTTAAATATTTTAGGATTATTAAGTATTGTTAAGTTAGTAAATTCTCTCGTTAACTTATCACCTAATTTAGTTCTTAACATATATTGAGACACCGATTCTCCACTCTTCATTGCGGGTCCTGATATATTTTTTATCGATTGTTTAAAGATTGCGTTTTGAGATTCTTTACTTAGTAATGATGTTCCCGATTTCTGTAAATATTTACTAAACATATCTTGAGATGCGTAAAATATTCTTTTCCCCCCTATAGTTCCAAATCCAAAACCTTTAGCCACTAAACGACCTCTTTTAGTTAAAAGTTTAACAGGTACCTCAGCAACGGATAAACCCAATTTAGTCGCTGACTTAGTCGCTGCTTTACCACCTGATTTAGACAATTTTATTAGAAACTTTTCTAATTTAACTATTAAAGCAACACCAGCGGCTGCTAATTTATCATCTAATTTGGTTAATGGAATTATCGCTAACCCTTTAAATATGTTTTTAATAATACGAGTACCCTTAAGTACCGCATCTATATTCTTGATTAATATGTCTTTGAATTTATTAAACGCATTTAAGGCTTTTGGGTTTGACTTAACCGACTTCTCAAGTAAAGTAGCCGCCCCTTCACCAGTACCTTTTGTAAGTTCTTTAATTATCTTTGTTGCTGAAGCAACAGGAATAAACTTAAATATCATTTTAAATGGAATCGCAATTACCGAACCAACAACAGGTATTATCGCGATTACACTAATAATACCATTTAAACCATGGGGCATAAATTTTCCTTGTACACTTGCTCTTGTAAATGAAATTAATGCGTTAATAATATCAATCGCGTCTCCATACACAGGTACTAAACCCGCCCAATCAAATACTGTTTGAACATTGTCTAACCATTTTTGTTCGTTAATTTGAGTTTTGTTTGTGTTATCACCACTATTTTCTTTATAATCAAAGGTTAACAGGTTAAGTTGTCTTTGATTTTCTTCTAATAGAGTTTTAAGTTCTTTAATTTCTTTATCCTCAAATAGATTGTTAGTCTTTTCTATCATAATATTACGGTATTGGATTTGCTTTACCTCTCGTTAATTGTACGATATCAGACCATTTTGTTACATCAATATTATTGGCAGGACCTCTTTGTATTCCTGTCTCCCATTTAGGGTATGATGTAGTCCCTTCTCCACCTTCAACGTCATCTTGCTCTCCAATATCCGATTGTGGGGTTAGGTTTAATTTACTATATTGTTCTTTGGTTACTAATACCTTCATCTATATAAATATTTGTATTATAGAAAAAAGGTAATATAATACCTTAGAATGTAAATATAAGTATGTATTATTGATTGTTACGGATTTTTTGGAAATACTTAAACCTCATAGTATCCCAATTCTTTTCGTATTCTTCTTTTAGTAATAGGTTAATGTTTGGAGTCATTATTGTGTAACCCTCTGATACTGAATCGTGTTCTAATTCGAAGATACAATGACCCATTTCATGATAGGCAATGAATTTAAGTAGAAACTTATCAGTAATCTCATTATTTAAATATACATTACGATACTTGTATATTAAATTCTCATCGGTAATACATATACCAACAGTTTCTTCTGTCATAGACTTCAATTTCAAATTACTTAATTTAGGATAACTGCTCATATCTATTCCATGATTTTTGCAATCGTCTAAAAATTCTGTATAGACAGTGTATAACTCTTTATCTACATTAGTCCCTTTATGTCTTGGGGTGCATGTGGATAAGGTTGATATCAGTAGTATAATTAGTAGTTTCTTCATGTATGTGGTTTAACCTATAATAAATATCATTTAACCTTTGTTAGTATAAAAATAAATGTTATATTTGTATTATCAAAAATTAACTAAGCATGAGTAAAATAAAAGAATTTTATCTAAACAACTTAACGGAAGAGGAAATGAATCAAATACCACACCAAGGTATGGTTGATGACGGGGAATATAAAGATTATTTCATTAAAAGATTAAGAACTTTGATTATTGAGTTAAAAATGTCTGATAAAGACAATAAACTAAAAATTCAAAAACTACAACAGGACTTGGATAAAGTAACAAATGACATTTAATGGTAAAAAACAAAACAATATTTTGTGATATAGACGGAACTATATTTCATTATCGTAAGTTCGAAACTTATACAACATCAGAACCAACACCAATTGTAGATGTAATAGAAAAATTAAAAGAGTGGTATAATAATGGTGAACACATTATATTAACAACGGCAAGACCTGAGTATTTAAGATACCAAACTCAAAAAGAATTAACAAAACACGATATACCATATAACACGTTACTTATGGGTATCGGAAGGGGAGGGAGATATGTCATTAACGATATGGACCCAAACAAACCAGGAGAACGTGCAACAGGAATAAACTTAAAAAGAAATGAAGGATTTAAAGACATCGATTTATCGAATTTTAACTTGTAGTGTATTAGTATTATCATTGTTTAGTTGTGAGGCTGAATTTGATTTACCTGCAACACCAACACTAAGTGGAACGTATAAAGTAGAATTTATATCAGCAACAGGACAAAACTTAATCACAGGTCAAGTCATCGATACTATGATTGTTGCAGGAACCTTTTCAATGAAAGACCCGATAGAGCCATTAGATGTTTTAGATATTGGTGAGAGAATTCACTTCACATATGCTAAGGTATATGGAGGATACTATCTTTCTAATTTGGGCGATGAATGGGAATATGATTTTAATTACTACACGTATCAAGATTTAGCAACGGGAGAATATAGAAGAATTGAAATTGATTATTTCAACACTAAAAGAGTTTTCACTATTGTTGCGGATGGGATTGATTATCTAATACTATCGAGTTCAGGTCAGTGGGAAGATGGTTCTCCTGAAAAAACATTTACGAAATTTACAATGCACTTAGAACGTATCGGACCTTAAAGGGTTTCGTCTTCAGACTTAGGGTAGATATCATTACCCATTTGAGCGAATTTTTTAACTAATTCACCAGCTTTAGCGTTTGCTTCGTCTTCAATAGGTCCACCAACATCGGCAGGTTTTTCATCTAACTTACCTGTCTCATATTGCATGTGATGAGTCATTTCATGAGCGATTGAACGTAATACATCAATTAACTGTCTATCTCTACAGTATACTTTGATTGTTGATTTTTCACCACCACCATAATTGTAGACTGCGGTAGTTTTAATTCCGTTCTTATCGTTTTGTAAGATAACGTCAATATCTTCTTTAATTGATAGTTCTTTCTTAATAAACGTGACAAACTCCTCCACCATTTTCTTATCTGAACTTTCAAATTGAACTTTGTATTGAATCGATTCTTTTAATATGTTAATTAACTTCATAATAATAAATACTATAAAAATTCTTCTTTTGGTACTTCGTCAGAATAAATATCTAAATAATTTTCAATTATCTCTTCAATTATAGTGATGTCTTCCATTAATTCATCAACATCAAATTCCTCTAATATTGTTGGGTTACTTAATAGTGGTATTATCTCAATTAAGTTAAGGTTAATTAACCGATATGAATTATCGGAATCGTTATATAAGGTAAACTCAACTTCCAATGTTTCAATTAGTTGGTCGTATTGGAATTGGTATATTTCTTTTAATTTCATAGTTAGGTATACTTTTTAAAAATAAACTTCTACATTAAATATAATGAAAGTACCAAAAATCCGAAGTATTAATGATTGGTTTGAACATGAAGATGATATTCATGTAGATTTTATGTTAGATATTGACTATCATGACATAAAATTTACGGATGAGCACTCCAGATATTATACGATACCATTAGACGAAATTGAATCGTATTGTATCGATACAGATTTATTAATTGATTTTACTGACGAATGGGATTACGCAAGTGAGACAGTCACACAAAGATATGTGATGATACCGTTTGGTAATTGGATGGATGATTATTTTGATGACGACTTTCTAAGAGACTATTTAGTTCATAGAATGACTGAAGTAGGATTGCCTGATGTGGTTATTTTAGAATAATACTATCCATTAAACTTTTCAGTTGAGTTTCTGACAAATACGTGTCACCTAACTGTGTGGATTGAGTACCACCTTTAGGAGCCGTATAATCTTCAAGATAGTCGGCCATTTCTTTTTCAGAACCAAACGTAAGTCTATCCCCCTTACCTTTTTTATTTTCGTAAGTTACTCTGTCTTTAGATTGTTTAATTAATCCGTATTCTTTTTCTCCGTATTTAAATTCTTTAGGCCATTTAACCTTAGGACCAATTTTAGGTTCTTTTTCAAACTCTTTAGTGAACTTAGTTATGAACTGTTCTAAGAACAAAGACCCTTTAAAAGTAATACCTAATATTACGTAGTTAAACATATTGTCAATGTTAAAATCTGAGTTACGACCCATAAGTTCTGATATCCCCATCATAAGTGGTTGTAAAACAAATGCAAACCCTAATATCCCCGACATAGTACCGACACTATAACCCATATCTTTTAATATGTCAGAACCAATCTTAAGTAATTTTGTTAGTTGTGTTTTTGTCTCCTCAACTTTAACCTCTAAATCTCTAGATTCTAAATATGACTTAAGTTCTTTACCTTGTTTTATTCTATCATAGGATTTAAAAATAAATGAACATGTAGCGGCCAATGCGATAGAAGTGATATCATCAGAAGTTAAAGTCGGATACTCCCCAACTAAAAATTGGTGTATTGGTTGATACGTCGCCTCAATCATTAAAGAGAATGTAGGGACTAATTTTAGATTAAATAACACTGACTTTATTGTGTCATCGTTAGTTGATTTAATTAACTCTTCTAATTTTTCCGATTTATATTTACTCATAACATTTCTTTAATTCTCTTAGGTAAATCATTTCTATTTTTATTCCAATGAATCTGAAGTTTAAAACTTCTTCTTAGCCTATCATCTTCTTCGTCAGTGATTATATTACCGTTAGTATATACTTTGTACATTAATAAATCTAAAAACTTTGTTGTCGTCTCTTTATTGTTTTTCATTTATTTAATATCTTTATACTATAAATATAAATACTTACACAGAAGAATAAATGGAAGTTAACGTTATAATTATTGATAATTTTTATCAAGACCCTGATGAAGTTAGGGAATTTGCTCTTAGCCAAGAGTTTGGTGTTAGAGGTAATTACCCTGGTAATAGAACAGAATCGTTTCTAAATGATGAGTTAAAACATTACATTAATAGTATTATTGAACCACACGATGGTAAGATAACATACTGGGGGGCTAACGATGGTCAGGATATGTATACGGGGGCGTTTCAAATAACCACATCGTCTGACAGGACTTGGATACACTCTGATAGTACCACAGGTTGGGCTGGTGTATGTTACTTATCACCAAACGCACCACATACGGGAGGTACAGGATTGTTTAGACATAAAGAGACCGGTGTGTATAGAGTACCTAGAGATGTTAATGGTGAAAGAGCCTCATTCAATGAAGAACCCTTATCGTTAATGGAAAACGATTACCAAGATTATACTAAATGGGAATTAGTGGATACTGTTGGTAACGTATATAATAGATTAGTGTTATACAGAGGAGACATTTTTCATGCGTCATTAGATTACTTTGGTCATGATAATGAGAGTGGTAGGTTATTTCAAACGTTTTTCTTCAGTACAGAAAATACTTAAAAATAAAAAAGAGGACCTAAGTCCTCTTTTTTTATGTATGTTTGTTAAATTTGTTTAACCCATTAAAGCCGTTATGGTTTTAGGTCCAACAATACCATCAGGTTTTAAGTTGTTCATCGATTGAAATGCCGTTACTAATGCTGCGGTTTTAGGTCCGTAATTACCTAAATCTGATTGTTCAAAATCTATAGTAACACCAATAGTGTCCATCTTAGAAATTAAAAGTTCCTGAACGCTAACGACAGTATCTGAAGTTTCGTTACCTTGACCTTTCTTTAAGAACTGTTCTCCTGATTTAATTTTTTCAATGTCAAACGGGTCTGAAGACACTTCTTCTTCATTTTCTTCAGTATAACCTGGAAGTTCAACACCTATAGTCTTAAGGTGTGATAAAACTTCAGTTTCCTCTGTAGAACCGTTACCCAACTCATCAGATACGAAGTATTCAAAACCTTGTGTTTCGTCACCAAAGTCTGTTGCTTTTAATAATTCATCAACTTGGTTAAATTCTTCTTTAGATTTAATGTCTTTAACCGCAGAAATAAATTTAACGTTCTTTGTTCCTATACCATCAGCTGCGTCATATATTTTATTAGCAATTGCTTCGACACCACTAACGGTCTCTTCTTGCTCTTCTAATTCTATACTATCTTCTATTGAGTATTGAGATTCGTTAACTAATAACCCTCTACTTCTATCATAAGACATAATTTGTCTTAACCTGTTAATATTTTCGTTTATATTTTTCATTTTAATATTGTTTTATCACTATAAATAGTCTTTTTATTTAAATAACCTATAAATCCAATTATATTTTTTTCTATTATTTATATATTTGTAGTCGTATTCGTTACTGTAAGCTTCACGCTCAAATGAAATATTGTAATATGCGTCCTTACCATAGAAGAAAAGTTTTATGAACCACTCTGTGACGTATATCACATAAAAAGGTATCACTAAAAGTTCTTCCTGTTGTTTAATATGGATAGATTCGTGATTAACAATTCGTTTACCGTAATCAGCGTTTGGTACATTATATCGTTCTCTAAGTATAATAAATGGCCATAATGTGATACCACCTATTTTCATAAACCAACTTAATCTGTCTAATGTTTTATCGTTATACTTTATAATTGGTGTTTTCATCTAATTAAAGATTTTTCAACTCTGGTGGTAACATACTAACAGGTATGCCGAATTTCTTCTTTTCAGGACCGCCTTTAAAATTAAATCCATCAATTGATGTCTCATATCCATTAACACTTGCCCATGTCTTATGACCAGCATTTAGAACTTGTCCGACAACGAATGGGAATCTAATGTTATATTTGTTTATAATGTCCACAATCTGACCGTTAGGGTGTTTCTCCACAGTAATAGTCACTTTAGGGTTAACTATTTTTCTAAACACAACCTTATCGACTCTTCTTCTCATAAATGAGTTATCTTCATTTAAATCTTGAATCTCATCAACAGTGGTTACTACTTCAGGGTAAATCATACCTAAATTTTTATCGTCTTTACCTTCGTAATCTACTTTATTTAGAACTGTTCTAATTGAGTTAAGTGCTCCCGCTCTTTTATCGTTTGTGTCTACAACTGACCATGGAATTACCTCGGCAGTTTGTTTCAATGCCTTTTCTTTGTATTCAGTATAGTCGTCCCACTTATCAATAGAAGCCTCATCGTTAGGTGAGAATTTCCAATACTTAAGTGGTGAGTTCTTTCTCATATCAAAACGTTTCCTTTGTGTGTCTTGTGTTATAGATAACCAAAACTTAAAGACATCGTATCCTTTGGATAAAAGTGAACTTTCAAAACTACCCACATTCTCCATAAAGTCAGAATATTCTTCCATTGTTGAGTATCCCATAACTGGTTCCACAATACCTCTATTATACCAACTTCTGTCAAAGAATATGATTTTACCTGATTCGATTTCTCTTTCGTATCTATCAAACCAATTCTTTTTTTCTTCGGGGGTTGGTATTCCTAAAGCAACTACCTTATAGTATTGTGGTTGTAGGTATTCTATAAATTTTTTAATTGTTGACCCTTTACCTGCCGAATCCCTACCTTCAAATACAATAACAACAGATTTACCTGTTTTCTTAACGTGTTCCTGTAATTTCAATAGTTCTACCTGTAAAGGTCTTAGTTCTTTTATAAATGATTTTCTACCGATTTTAGATTTTTCTTGTTCCTCATCATCATCAACGAAATAACTATCTTCGTGTTCAGGTTCAGGAGAAACTCTATCGGTAAGTGATTTCTTATATTTTTCGATATATTTTATGACATTATCTTCTACGTTACCAGACTTAAGTGATTTTCTATCTAAATTACGTAAAAAATCTTTGGTAACATCTTCATCTGTTAATCCAACAATAAGGTCATCGTATTTGGATGGTTCGATATCTAACTCATAAAATTTAGTTAGTAAGTCCACTACCGATTCATTGAGTGAATAAAGTTTTGTTGCAAACTGTTCTTTATTATTATACAAATATTGTAAAACCTCAGGTCTTAGATATGCTTTTAAATCATCAGTAAATAACGAGTAAACTCTATCTATTGGTTTATTACCATCTTCATTTGGTAAATATGAATCGACCTCATCTTTGGTTACGAACGGGAATTTTAATTGGTATTCCTCTAAACCCTCTTTGGGTTTTATACCTATTGAGTGGTATTTAGTACCTCCGGACATTAATTCTCCACGATTAAGTATTCTATCGATTAAACCATATTCACCCAATAATGGGCACATACTGTAGTATATAGACCTTTCTTCTTTAACTAAACGTGCAAAAATAAATGTAATATTAGTATCCTTAAAACAAGTCATTAAAAACTCTGACTTATCTTCTTTACTATAATCATCACTCCTTAAGAAAGTCATTACGTTTTTTAGTGATTCATCATTTTCGTTGTCCTTATATTTAACCCTCTTATACTTATCGAATACCCCCTTATAAGAACCTAGTTTAAAACGTTCTGTACGTTTAATACCATCTGAAACGATTTTTAAAGAATAATGATTACCCTTAATTATAATGTCCGCTTTTGGGTTCTTTTCATTGTTTGACGGGTCTTCATAATTTAATTTTGCGGTTGTTTCACCACCAAATAATCCTGCGAATATTCCTTCAAACGAGAAACCTCTACCATCGGTAGTTCCTGAAAATCTGTTCCAATACTCGTGAAATCTAATCCTATCTTTTACCTTTAATGCCTTATCAGGGTTTTCATAATTAACACCTAATTTAAGTCTCATTGCATTCCCTTCATCTCCTTTCATGATACCTTTTACCATATCCGAAGATGCTATGTTGTCCATGTGTATACCGCCTAACAACTTAATTGCCTTAATTATATGGTCTTCAGACGATTCATTAAGAATATTGACTATCTGTTTATTTGTGAATTTTATCTTCATTGTTTTAACGTTATGTATATAAATATTAAATAATTCACTAATTATGTCTATAGTATAATATAAAACATAATTAACTCTACTTTTGGTTTTAACCAAATCTATTTATATATTTACAGAATAATCTAATTAATATAATAACAAATGGGGAAGTATACTAAAATGATTGTTTCGGATATCATGTTTGTGGAGACTAAGAACACTGATTATGTCGTTAAAGATGACGGAGTAGTATTTAATGACGGGGTTAGTTTCTTTAAGGGAGATAATATTTCATTTGGTTATGATACTTTGATTATTAAAACAGTCCCTGAATTAGTGTTACAAGGTTCTGGTAATTGGGTAAAAGTGACGTTTAAAGTATAATACTCGAAAAAAAAATCAGATTAAGTCTGTAGTTTTTATAGAAATTAACTATTTATTAGTATACTCGTAATAATGATGTGTCTTAAAATTAGTTAATTGGCAGATATTTCATATTAACATACCTTATTAAAATAATAAATTAGGACCTCTACTGAGGTTCTTTTTTTTTCTCTCATATTGATTTTACGTTTGATTGTGTCTATACTTAAGGTATGGATAAAAAAGACCTTTGTGTACTTTGTGGGGCTCAGACACCATACACCTTTAACACTTCAATATATCAACGAATTGGTTATATTGAGGGTGCCGGTCAAGGGTGTTACATTAAACCGTTTTCAACGAATAATAAAGTTGAGGAATGTCCTGAAGGTAAAAACAATCGTAATAAACAAATCCATTTAAAATAACATATGATATATTGGTTTACAGGCCAACCTGGCCACGGAAAAACTGTCTTAGCTAAGACATTAAAAGAGTATTTAGAGGTTAACTATCCACATAAAAAGACTATATTTCATGTAGATGGTGATGACCTAAGAGAATTAACCGCAAATAAAGATTACTCTAAAAAGGGTAGGGAGGCTAATATTGAGAGAGCACAAAACATATCTCAATACCTAAATAACAAAGGAAATGATGTCGTTGTTTCTTTAGTGGCACCTTACGAAAATATGAGACAATCTTTCAAAGACCGATTAGGTGATGAGGTTAAAGAATTCTTTGTTCACACAACAGAGATAAGAGGAAGAGAGCATTTTCATAGTGATGAATATGTACAACCTAAAAAAGATTTCTTAGATGTTGATACAACAGATGTACCTGTTGAATCTTCATTAGTTGAAATAATAAACTATTTAAACATTTAAAAAAATGGAAGAAGGATTAAACGCAACACCAACAAACTTGGCAGAAAACGCTATCATATTTAACGTTACAGGTTTAGATGTTCCAGTTTTAGAATTAAGACAAAACGGGGATATTATGGTAAAAGGTAATTTAGTAGAAAATGATACTGAATTAGTTGACGCATTAAGAGAGTTTATCTCAGCAGAATAAATTAAAAACAAATGAACTATGGCAGAATTTAAAGCGAAAGCAGATAAAGAGTCATCCACATCAGATGTTAAATACTCATTCTTCGCAGGAAGATGGCAACCATTACACAAAGGTCACCTTTGGTTAATCAATGAAAGACTAAAGGAGGGTTATAATGTGTGGTTAGGTATTAGAGATGTGAAACCAGATGAAAAAAATCCTTGGACGGCAGAACAAATCTTAGAGATGGTAAAGGAAGGGGAGTTAAAAGACTTAATAAACGAAGGAAAGGTATTACCAACAATTATTCCTGACATTGAATCTATCAACTATGGTAGAGGTGTTGGTTATGATATTATTGAACACGTACCACCAACAGAGATTGGAGATATTTCAGCAACCTCTATTAGAGAGCAAATGAAAGTTGACGGTAAGTTATGACTAAGAAGACTAAAGTCACTCTTAAGCGTCACTTTTTAAAGACGTTAACTTGGAGACTTGTTGGTACTGTTGATACCATTTTATTAAGTTGGTATATTAGTGGTGACCCACTAATTGGATTGAGTATTGGTGGGGCGGAAGTCGTAACCAAAATGATATTGTATTTTGTACATGAAAGAATTTGGTATAAATATACTGATATAGGGGTTAAAAGATAATATATATGGACAATGTTTTTGATTGGGGTAAGGTAATAGATGAATACCCTCTTTCTTTTAAATTTTTTAAGGAGACGGTTTTTCCAAACACACCAATCGTTAATAGGTCAATATTATCTCTATACCATATAAGGAGTCTTTATTATTTTTTTGACTCTATAGGTATCATTTTAAGTGTTGAATGTTTTAATGAATCTCAATGGGTTGGTCATATACAACTACGTAGTGGTTTTTCATTCTCAATTAAAGGGTATCACTCAAGTAGGTCTGAATTAGAAAACAGTGCGTTTATAGATTGTTTCGAACAATTAGAAGTTAGACTTAATAATTTAAAAAATAAAAACTATTGAATTTAAGATAGTAAAACACTATATTAATGTTATTATGATTAACAAAGACTTAAACATACGAGAGTTAAAATATCAATTTTTAAAAAACGGTATTGTTACAATTAATGATTGGTTAGATGAAGAATACGCAGAAAAACTGTGGAATCATTTAAATTCAATGCCTCAAGATTGGTGGAATGTTTCGTCCAGACCGTCTAAAGACCAAGACATGCACATTACAAGATGGACAGAAGATAATCTAGATTATATTAAAACATCTGATGAAACTGCTAGAAAGGCTTTTAGTGAAGACAAATTTTCTTATAGTTTTAGAAGGACAAACGATGACCACGTAGATGGTTGTTGGTGTGAGGAATGTCAATTCAGACATGACGTACTGTCAGAAGAGGTAGTATCTTTTTTAGATTATTTAACAGGATATAAAGTAACAAAAATTAATGAGTTATTTGCTTCGTGGTATACGGATAGAGATTTCTTATCTCCTCATAGTGACGGACCAAACGGGGTGTTAGGGTTTGTATATAACTTAAGTAAAGATTGGAAACCTCAATATGGTGGTAACTTACATTTTCAAGATAAAATGAACGAAAACTTGATTGAGAAAATAAATGTTCCTAAATTTAATACACTAACGATGTTTGATTTAGCTACGAGTATGGGTCATATGCACTACGTATCCGAAGTTGTACCAAATGTAAAGGCAAAAAGATTAGCCATGGCCGGTTGGTGGGGACAAGAAACAGGTAATAAAAATACATTAAACTATTAAAATGGAATTAAAAAACACAATAGGTCACTTTGAAGGAGCATTTACTCGTGAAGAGTGTGACTTAATTTTAGAAAGATTCGAAAGAGCAAAAACATTAAAATTAGCATATCAGGGACAATCAGGTTCAGGAGTGAACGATACAATAAAATCATCGATTGATTTTGATATTCTTTCGTCACCAGTAGAAGACGATGTATTATTTGGTTATGGTGTAATTGAAAAATTTAATGAAATTGTTGTAAACCAATATTTAGGTAGTTTCCCTCACCAAGACGAGACTAAACCAGGTGAGGATTTATTCTTGGCACCTACTTTCTATGAACTACTACAGGTTCAAGAATATCCTAAATCTACAGGTCACTATAACGCATGGCACGCAGAGACAGGAACCTTCGAAATGAGTAGAAGATTATTTTCTTTCTTACTTTACTTAGACGACGTAGAAGAAGGTGGAGAAACCGATTTTATATATGCCAATGGCGAAGATGGTAAAATGTTATCATTCAAACCGAAAAAGGGTACATTATTAATTCATCCAGCGTCTTTCCCTTATATACATAGAGGAAGAACCCCAATGTCTTCAAATAAAACAATATTAACCACGTGGCTATCATATGAACCTGAATACGAATAATATTAATCAGAAAACATTATCAAAAGCTTTTTATGAGGTGATGACTGACTTAGCAAAATCTGAAGACGACCCTATACTATTAGGGTGGAGAGACAGAGACAGTCAAACCGATAGGTTTAATGTATTCTTAGATTATGTCCAAAATGGGGATAGAGTTTTGGATTTTGGTTCTGGTTTATCTGACCTTTATGGTCATTTAAAATTGAATGATATTACTGTAGATTACACAGGGGTAGACATCATGCCTGATTTCATAAAAATAGCAAAAGAAAGGTATGGTGATGAAATTAGAGTGTTGAATACTAACATTCTATATTTCTTAGAAAAGTTTGAATGGACTTACGCAAGTGGGGTATTTTCAATAGGGTTTGATGAAAAAGAATTGATAGAACATATTTCACATTTCTTATCTATTAGTAATGTGGGTATTTGTTTAAACCTATTAGATAAAGAACATTTTATAGGTGAAGTTCAAGTGTCTTTTAATAAGAAAGAATTGGTCAAGAAATTAACCAACGAATTTAAAGATGTTGAGATAACATTAATTGATGACTATTCAGTAGATGATTTTTCACTGATTTTAGTTAAAAAATAAAAATTTTTATATTTTGCTTTATTTATAATAGAAATAAATGTAAACTTACAATAGTAAAAACACAATAAAATAGTATATGTCTAATACACAATTAAGTACAATTGCCACCCTCGTCTCTAGTAAGATGAATAACATCATAGGGAAGGTAAACGAACATACAAACCAAAAAGCTGATATTGATAGTCCGTCATTTACAGGTGATGTTTCTATTCAAAACTTAGGAAGTGATTTAGTACCGTCTAATAACGGATTATATAATTTAGGTTCTTCAACTAAGAGGTATGGGAAAACATACACTGAAGAATTATATGTGTCAGATATTTTAAAAGTCACTAAAGAATCGAATAGCGTTATTTTTAGATTTACTTCGAGTGATACTACAATTACAGATAGTATTGCAATTACTGACGGAGGAAAAGTAAAAATTAGTGATTCATATTCATTACCGTCATCTGATGGTACATTAGGACAAGTAATGGCAACCGATGGTAATGGTAACGTCATCTTTAAGACAATTGAAAATGAATCGGCAGATTTCGCACAATACATACTAAGTACTGATTTTACTTCTGATGGTTCTACAACATCATATACAGTAGAGGCGACAACATTAAATAAAGTTCTTTATGTGGAGTTAAATGGTCTTATACAGAAGAAGGGTACTGACTATACTGTTAGTGGTAAGGTTATTACATTCGCTGAAGCTCCACAGTCGGGGATGTCAGGTACTATCATGTTTTGGGGTAATGATATTACGTCAGCAGTTTCTACTACAGATATCATAGGAAATGGTTCTACATCTAACTACACTACGACGGATACTTTAAATAAGGCTATATTAGTCGAAGTTAACGGACTCATCCAAAAGAAAGGTGTGAACTATACTGTAAATGTCGTTAATAGTCGAATAGAATTTACTGACCCACTTCCATCAGGTTCTACAGGTACAATAGTCCACGTATAATCGACGAAGTCGTTTCCGGCGTACGAAAGACACTACAAAGTTAATTAAACTCATCAGAAACGATGGGTTTTCTTTTTTATAGACAATCTCAACAATCCGACGAAGTCGTTTCCGGCGCATGAAAGGGACTACAAAGTTAATTAAATCGATGGTTTTACGAGGGAAATCGTCAATAATTTAAAAAGACCCCCATTCAGACATTTCTTCAACAAAACCACCAACCGACGAAGGTCGTTACCGGCGTATGAAAGACACTACAAAGTTAGTTTTAGACTTCTAATTTATATCTCTTAAGAATATTACAAAATACATCAGTAATTCGTTAACCCACTCCCATTCGGTCGTGGCAAACACGATTTACAGATTTACTTATAATGAGTGAGAAGGATATTCAGAGGAAGAAGTGTTTAGTTCTATACCTAATAACTCATTAAATAATGGGTTTATATGTTTAGCAACTGAAGGGAGTAAGGGTAATGTGAACTCATACGAAGGGTGTGTATAAATTTCAATGTCTCCGACATTAATGTTCATGGGACACATTTTTATTAGTTCCTTCTGATACTCCATTACAGAATCACATAAAACCTGTGATAAGGAATCATCTTCCATATACTCAGTAAACTGATGTACAATGTGAGGATGATGTTTATCTAAAAGGTATTTACTATAATCATCTTCATCAGGGTACGGAAGGAGGATATCCTTAAGATAATCTTCTTCAGTTATGTTTAATCCGTAGTTATCATCTATTACGTTTAATTTAAGGAATATCTCTCTTAGTATACAGTATTCTAATATCATTATATTAGGAACATCATCTAAGTGATTATTATCCAAGATATCCTTATAGGTTTCAAATAAAAGGTATCTCATATCATTCGTTACAGAGACTTCAATTAAACGTACAAAGTGTTTATCCATAGGGTTACTCACATTATAGTTTATAAGTTTACTATCACATTTAAGTATTAGTTCTCTTAATGTAAGTATTTCTTGAATATATCTTTCATTATCCTTATACTTAGTAAGGATACCATGTACTACATCATATACAGGTATTTTGAATCTATTATCCCATATACTTTCTTTAAGAATCTTATATGTTGATAAATTTACTTTCATTACTATGATATTAATATTTGGAAAGATTATATTTGTATTACTTAGAAAGTAATCAAAGGTCCGCGGCCTTACCACATAAAATAATATATATAGAGAAAAAAAAGTATAGTGTTACAGAGGGAAGAGATAGAACGTATAGAAAAACAAAGGTATAGAATCGTAGAAACTAAGATTCGTAATATAGTCTCTTATGTGGTAGAATATAGAACCTTTAATTATATCATCTTTAAAACATGGAAACCCATAGTGATGTGTAATACCTTCGATGAATGTGTGAAAAAGATAGACCGTTTAGTTAGTTTAAAAATAAGTGAATTTTAATTTGTCTTTTACGAATAAATAGATTAATATAATTATATGGGTTCATAAATTAATACCCTTAATAGAATTATGTCAGAAAATAATAACAAAAACAATGTTAGTGGTAGTCCAAAACCTAAGAAAAGGAGATACTACCATAACAATAACAATAAGAAGAAGAAAGAGACTTCAGGTCCTAAAATACAACCTAAAAGTTATACCCCTAAAACAAAACAAATAGACACCTTTACTGAGTTACAATACTCCGATAAGGTTATATATGTGTTAGGTGGGGTTACGTTAATTGCGTCAATCGCTATGTGGTTCATGGGTCATAGAGAAGAAGCTACCTATATTGGTGTTTGGGTACCTGGTATCTTTAGTGCTGGTACCTTCATAAGATTTTCATTAACAAGAGCTAAGAGAAGATAAAATGGATAACTACATAGTATTATATGGTATAGTTGTTTTTGTCGTGTTTATTAAATACGCATGGATAGAATATATTGTAATGAGAAAGAATCCTTCTAAATATAGAAAGGACTTTGTCAGTAATACAACACGTAGAGAAATTATCTTTGAAATACTTCACAAATTATATACACACCCTACCTTTACTAAAGGAAATAAATCTTCTGTGACCGATAATATAACAACGATTAGGTCGGTCGTTAAACAATACCTTAAAGATAGTGAGTCTAATGATGAGAACCCCAAAGATAGAAAGAATAAAGGTAGGTGATTACTACGTTTATACTACGGAATTTCAAAAAATAAAAGATTTAGACGACGATAAGTTAATTAAAGATATATGGTCTGATGATTATTTAGGTACTAATAAGAATGAAGATGGTGTTATAGTAGACCAAGGACCTGGGGTACATTTTTCATTGGATGTTGATAACTTACCTTACTTCGCAAATGACCCTTATTGGTTTGCATTGACATTCGCTCGTTCACTCAGAAGTTTAGAGGGTAAAAATTTAGACTTACTTAATTCTACATTATGGATTATTGCCGCACAGGACGAACATACACCATATTGGCATACACATCGTAAAAATATCGCAGACCCAAGAATTGAAGGTGATGATAATCAGGTCGATTCGACTTATTCGTTTTCCTTTTACTTAAACACTTTAGAGTGTGGTTCCCCATATTCTGATTTATTATTTGCACACAAAGAAGACGTATACTCAATGCCGGTTACTAAAGGTAAGATGTGTTTCTTTGATGGTGATGTATTTCATAAACCAAAGTTAGTACCTAAAGAATTTGGTTGGAGGTATTGTATTGCGGGTGACTTACTATTTCATGAATAGATATGTTAGATAACCTACTAAGTAAATTAAAGGATAGTGTGGATGGTAACACGTTCAGTAAGGTAAGAACGTTACTAAGTTTAGAACCGACTGTTTATGATAAGTCATATGATTTCCCAAATCGAGGTGGTGATATTGCCGTTGTATGGTATCTATTTGGTTTAAAACCTGAGTATATATATTTGGGATATTATTCCGTAGTATCTTTCTTACGTAGAACCGATTTAAAAGATTTTGACAGATACATATGTGTTCCTGAAGACTATGCGTTTATGGAATATATGCCGTTGTTTGAAGAGTTAGGTTTTAAAATACATACATCGTCATATCATTTCAAAGCACTTAAACCTGATTCATCTCTAATCGATAACTATGATTACTTAATCACGTTAGACACTGACATATATTCTTTTGATGTTAGTGGGAATAGATACCCTTATTTTGAAGGTATTGAAGAGTTAGTTAAGTCCTACCGTAAGATTGGTGTTCGTCTTCCTTTTATGTGTGCCTCTTTAAACACAGGGTTTGGTCATCACATTAATAGACTTTCCGATATTATTTCAATTATTTCAGATGAGCCTGAGAAAACTAGAATAAATAAATACATATGGGAGTCAGAACATTATGATGGTGAAACTGCGTTTGATAATATTATAACTACGGATAAGTCTGACGATATACTATTCATTTTAAACTCAGTTGTTGATTACCTATCGATACCGTTCACTAGTGAAGAGGATAAGAAAAATTTGGTTGAAAATGCTTATAATAAGTTCTTATGTCATCCGTGGCCAGTTAATGAGATATTTTCGTATCCGACCGAAATATTTAAAAAACACGGTATTCATGAGATTATAAACAAATTCCAATCAGTACAACGATGGTTTTGGGACGATGAATTAGTGTATAAATTATATTATACATTGTATGTTATGGACGACACCTTTTCGTTTACTCAACTAATGGGTTATAATCATTTTGATAATACAACTAATCGTGTATATGCAAATGATAAAGACGAGGATTTAAAACCAAATACTTTATACTTCACACATCCGTTTAACGAGATTAATGTCGATGATGTGGTATCAGTGAACACATTATTAAAAAGAATCGGTTACATCCCGTCTACTAAGTCGTAGAGAGTATTAATCTTAGTGATTAATGTTGTTTTTTCCGTCTGTGTTAAGAATCCTTTGTTTTCAACAAACATCTTTAGACTTGGATTACCATCATCGTTTTTTAAGTACCCTAACGTAACCTGAATTCCTTCATTAGTTAAAAGTGTAAAGTCACTGTTGTTATTCGCACCGTCAATAAGAAAGTCTAACCCAAATTTTACTGATTCGTAAAACATATCGTCACTAGTTATGTAACCCATAGTAAAAACATCATCATACATACGTTGACTGTTAGGTGAACGGTTAACAATACTTTTAAGGATAACTAACGATGCTAAGTCTTCTTCGCCGAAGTCTTTAAGAGCCGTACCGATGTATTGTGACTCGTTAGAGTTACGTTTACCGTAATTAGTTAACCAACCCAAGTACAACCACTGAACCTCGTTTAGAAGTCGGTTATCGACCTCATCACCATTACCTACATTAGACCCGTTATCTTGACTTCTACGAGCAATGTTACCCACATCCCAAATTCCATCAGAGATAGAAAAATTCCCTAAATCGTAACCACTTAATTCTTCACCAAACTCTAAATCACTATTTGGTTTTATTACGTGTTGCATGTATAGAGTTGCCATCCAACGTTGGTAATCAAAAGATTTGTCGAAGTTGTTAAATCCGTGTTCACCTGGATTACGTTCACCCTCACTTAACTTATAGTGTGAATGAATTAGTAGAGTTTTTAAGTTTTCTTTAGTTGGGTTATCGATGTAGTTGAGGTACTCATCATCATATTCAATACCTTTTTCAGTTAATAGGTCGGTTTCAGGTAACCAATCTAAATTATCGTCATACATTGTGTTAGTCTCATCGCCCTTAAACCAACGAGGAAATTCAAAATCATATGATATCCCATCACGGAAATCCCAATTGTTAATTTCGTTGACTGTTAATGAGGTAGTTCCGTCCCAAACCTGAGATGGTTCGACACCGTTAGAGTTGTCAATACCAATCATAGTGGATAGCGACCCATTGTTGTTTGGTTGTGCGTTTAATGTTTTTAAATATGCCGCAATATGATATGACTCTTCTAATGTGATATGACCTGTAGCTCTTTTAACTACAATAGAATCTTGTTGTCTAATATCTATTTTACCGAATTGTACGATATCGATACCTGTTGGTGATAAATGACAACTAACGCAAGAACGACCATCACTATCTTTTGAATTGAGGTATAAGTTTAACCCTAATGAAGAATCTCCGTATAAGTCAACTGAGTCGGAAATGTTGTTAGAAATTTCAATATCAACTGGTGGTACTTCAATGTATATTTCGTCTTTTTCACAAGACATTACAGTAAGTACAAAAACAAGTAGGATTAATTTTTTCATCGGTTATCTTTTTAGATTAGATAACAAAGATAGTAAATTAAGTTTGAATTACAAAATGTTATTAGAACATCTCATCAAGAATATCATCAATTACCGAACTATCAGGAGATTCAAAACCACTATTAACTAATATTTTATGGTCCTTTTTTTCAAATCTAAGTCCTTGATGTTCCACTTCAAACTTCCAATCGGTCGATTCATATTCACTCTTAAGATATGCAGTGTGACTACGGAAAAAACTATATTCGATTGGTGGGTCGTAATTATCACATATTTTTTCAAATTGACTTAATGTTTCCTGACCCTCTTCTAATTCCGTCACAAATTCCTTAACTCTGTCATCAATTACAACATAAGAATCGACTTCAAATTCTAATTCATAATTTTCAAATGACGTGTCTGTACCACACTCTTCACAATCAACGTTACCGTATCCCGCACATTCAGGACAATCTATTGAATAATCACCATCACATTCTTCACAGGCAGTTAAACCAGTACCGTTACAATGTCTACAGTCATCATCATCTCCATCACAGTGTTCACATTCGACCGAACCCTCATCACATTCTTGACAGTCTACCTCAGCATAACCATCACAGATAACACAAACTATCGTCCCTTCCCCTTCACACTCTCCACAGTCATTTCTTTGTAATGATTCGTGACCCATGAAATCGATGTAATAAATAATATTTTCTTTCTTTAATACTCTTAAATATGCCTCCTCAAATAACATACCTTTAATATCCATTAGATACGCAATAAACCCAACACAATCTCTTTCAAAGGTGATAGGTACGTCTAAATTAAATTTAGAGGTCTTAATTATTTTATTAACCATTTTTTTTTCTAAAACTCTGGTGTACCACTGTAATGTAGGTTTATCAGTTTCAAACTTATGTTTATTAAGTTTAGTCACCATTAAAGCCACATTGACTAATTGTTTTATATTGTTTTTAAATGGTATTTCATCGTACTTAGACATACTTTTGTTGTTTGTGTGTTATTGACTATAAATATAAATATATATAGTTATCCGTTAATAATCTATTGACGATTATAAATAAATACTATATTTTTAGGTATGAACTTGAAGTCTGATGTTTGGAATCTAATTTTAGAAACGGTTAGGAAATATCCTAATGATATGGAGTTAGGTGAATACGTTCGTCGGAAAACACTTTCATACGAAAGAAGACAACAAAGAAATAAAAATACACACTTAAAAGATAAGAATGATAGTAATTGATAATTTTGTCCAAGATGAAAATCTACTAAAAAGAATAAGAGAGTCCTTAACTCAAGAGAACTCAGAATTTTGGGGTAGTCACGGAAACTACGCTTGGTATGAAGGTTGGTGGAATAGAAAACCTGAGACATTAAGGGAAGAATTAATTGAATATATTTGGGGGACTCATTGTCCGTTAAAGGAAGATTTAAAAGTCGAAGGGTTTGAACATTGGACGGGTATTCAATCCGCTTCTGACCAAACAAAAGAGGACCATTTAAAACAACACTTTGATAAAGACGAAGACCTGTGGCATTTTACAGGAGAAGTTAAAAGACCCGTAATCGGCACCGTTTACTACCCAATAGAACACGATATTGATGGTGGTGCATTACAAGTTTGGAACACCTACGAATTAGATTATGATGCCGGATATGAACAAATACACCCAAAACCAAATAGACTTATCATATTCGATGCAGGTCAATTACATAGAGTACAACAAGTAACGAGAGGGACTAGATACGCAATTGCAATCAATCTATGGGATTACAAACCATTAACTATTGAAAATATAGAATCAAAGAAAGGTACGTTCTACGAACAACAAGACCAAGGACTTATTTAATAGAAAAAACCCTCATCAGAGGGTTTTTTTATTTATTGTCATTAATGTTGGTTTTTGGTTTAGACTTTGGTTTGTCTTCGACTTCGACCTTATTTTCTTTATCTTCTATAGGTTCATCCCAATATAAGAATTTCCATTCATCCTTTTTAACCATTTCTTGATTTTTACGTTTTATATATTTAAATTTAAATAAAAGAAATGGTGGATTCAAGAAAAACCTTTATTAATATTGCATTAATTTTATCTAAACACAGTAAGTGTGTTGGGGCTCAAGTTGGTGCAGTTATAGTTAAAGACGATAGGATACTCTCCACGGGGTATAATGGAACACCTAAAGGGTATTCTAACTGTTGTGATGTTTGGGACCATCAAATAACTCCTGAACATTATGAGTGGAGTAAAAAATATGAGATTCACGCAGAACAAAACGCAATTATATGGGCGGCTCGTAAAGGTATAGAGATTGAAGGTTCGGATATCTATACAACAATGAGGCCTTGTTCTCAGTGTACTAAACTAATTATCGGTTCAGGGATAAAAAATATTTACTATAATACGGATTACTCTAAAGAGTCTTACTTAAATAGTGAATTAGAATCGTTCATAAACGATAATGATGTAAATCTTATACAAATCAATGTATAGTTATACTATTGAAATAATCGGATTAGGGTGTGAGGTCGTAGCCTGTGAGTTAGACGGTAATGAGATGCGTAGTCTAAAAGACTACATGAAAAATAATAACATACCTTTAGAAGACATATTCAAAGAAGAGCAACACTTAAATAACATTGATTTGGGAGTTAATTCTTGGTTTGAATTAGACGATATATGTCACGTATACGGGGCATATCCTAATAATTGTAGGGTTAAGGTTAAAGGGATTTGTAACGATAGCGTCAACATATTAACCACAACAACAATAAAAACATTCATAGACGACTATTATTCTTTAGTGGAGTTCGATAGTATACATTCAATTATGGATGAAAAAGGAGTGTTAGTCAAATCTACTCTAAAAACTAAAGAACCATTCAACCAAGATTTACTTACGTTATTAGTCACTAAAATTGAGACGTTAAAAAATCCCTTATATTTAGTAACAGGTTTTATGTATGGGGATGAGTATCTTAAATTGGAAACTGTCATTGCTGAAGAATTACGTCTTAAAACTTATATCAATAAAACCACAGATAATTTAATAATTTTATAGAGTTTGGATTATTTATTATAATAATCTTTACTATATGAACGAAATTAGAAATATATCCGTTATTCAAGAGAATCTTTTACTATGTTACGATTTAGCCAAATTAGAAGATGGTATTCGTAATATTGATTATATCTATATCAGTAGATTTTTATCGTCGTTAAGTTCAGAAGAATTAATGTCTTTATGGACTAATTCCATTACCCCTGATTATGTTTCAGATTTAGATTTAGTGTATGACTTATGTAAATGGATAATACCTAAATTAGAAGAATTAGAATGGTATGAGTCTTGTCATAACGTTTTAAAAGTCACTGACGATTGTGAATTGTATTTGGCAAACTTCCCTAATATTTAATTGGCACAAAAAAAACCCACTTATGTGGGTTTTATAATGTTTTCTTAGTCCTTTAGTTGGAAGAACCTCCACCGGCACCTGAACCTCGTACGGCTCTGCCTCCACCACCTCTGTTGTTTGATGAACTACTTCCACCACCACCTCGTGTTGTTGTTGTTGTTGTCCCTGAACTACTTCCACCACCTCCTTGTGTTGTTGTTGTTGTTCCTGAACCATTTCCTGAACCATTTGATGAGCTACTTCCACCACCTCCTTGTGTTGTACTAGTAGTTACATTACTGGTTGTCGTATTAGTTGTTGTTCCTGATGATTTTTTATTTTTGTAAATCACGAACCCTACAATTACTACCGCTAAAATAATTAAAACTGTTGTCATAATAATATATTTTTGTTTTACTGTTTATGTATTTTCCCAACACAAAATCGGTCAATACCCATGTTATTAAGAATGTAGTTAATTCCTTTTTCAATGTCAAATAATTTTTCACTATATTCGGAAGGAATCTCCTCTTCAAGTAAATCAATACTTGGTAATGTGTTATCTATTAGGTCTACTATTATAATATGTTCCCCACTTATTGATAATCCTTTTATATTATATTTCTCGGATAATTTTCTTCGAGCCTCATCTATTATAAATAGTAATTTTCTATCCATTTGTTCAACCATATCACAATCTAACTCTAAATCTGTAGGTTTAGGTTTATTAGATATTGATATTATTTTAAACTTTCTAAGTATACTACCTAACATAATTACGTCTAAAGTTGCGTATATGTCTTGATACACCCAACCAAAATCATTTACGATTGTTTCATAAAAATATTCTACGTAGAACTCTTCATTTGGTTTTAGACTGTCAACGTCAAACCACTTATCCCCATCAAAACTTACTTTACCTTTTAACCCCCAAGCTGATAGGTATAACGTACCTCCACACATAACAGGTTTATTAAAGATAAATGTAAAATCCGCGTACGGATGTTTGATGTTAATTTCCTTACCGTTTAAAAAGTCGATGGTTTCTTCAATGTTCTTCATATTATATAAATATTTAACTTTATTTATTTTTAACCTTTGGTATCATTTAAGAGATGAGAAACTTAATAATAGATTGGTACGATGAAATGATTTCGATAAATGAGGAACGTGAAAACTACGAGGCTTGTTCGTATTTTAAAACGTCTAAAGACGCGTACCTTAATTTCGAAAACGAAGGTACGGTATTATTTAGAGGTAAACGTTATAACTCCGAAGAAATTATAGAATTAATAAAAAACGAAAAAGGTCCTATTGGTGAAATATTACAATCAAATAAAGGGGCTAAAAGTAGTTAAAATAACAGTGTGGTTTGAAGACCACTCTTAGGACCGTCTATAGTTATGGGCGATAGAGACCAGAAGTTCGCTACTTTCTGGTCTCGTTTTTTATAAAACAAATGTATTTATTAATATGGACAAAAAAGAAAAACTATATAACTACTTAGTTATTAAGGGATACGAAAAGACCTGGGGTGATATATATCGTCAAATTAGAGAGGAATTAAAATCTTTAGGTGTTACTGACCCAACTAGGGTTAATAAAATTTCGGCTAGACTTATGAGTCTTAAAGGTCAGATTATGGATGTTAACGATAAGATGAAACGAGAATGTAAGTTTTTCGGGTTTGATATGGAAACTGAAGTGGATAGTATGATTATTGAGTTCTTACAACCAATATCGGACGAAATCGATAACGATATTCCTTTATCTTAACAATCTTTTTTATCACAATCTTTACAATCGTCATCTCCTTCGGCTGCGTCGATTAGTTCTCTCTCAACCTGATTGTCTTTTTGAAACCAAAAATCTATTATTTTACCATAAGACGCGATGAACGCACCTAATACCAACAAAAGTATTTCTTTCCATTCTTGGTCTATCGGATTGGTATCACCTAAAAGAGCCATTCCAATACCACCCATAATAAGTAAAAAGGTTAATAACACAACCGTTGTAATTATAAGTCTATTTCTACTAGCGTTTTTAATTAAACTTAAAAACTCACGCTCTTTTAATCTGTCTCTTTCTTTTTGATTCATATATATAAATATCACAATATTGTTATATTTATATTAAAGACAAGTTAATTAATATGGAAATAAGTAAAATGGAAAAGTCGTTTGATTCATTATTTAGGTCATTATATGGTGAGACCTTTTTAGTTGGGAATGCAATTACCTTAAAATACACAGGTTTGGGTGAGACACTTATTATCGCATCAGGTAGACCAACAATCAATCCTTTATTTGATTTTATATCCACTAGAAAAAGTTTTTCCTATGAGTATTTAATGGGTGAAGTATGTGGTAGGATAAATAAAGTTCTTAAATACTTAAGTTATCATGAAGATATGTTCAATGTCAGTTTCAATGTTCCTGATATCTATTTAACAGAGGAGGATACTAAACGTATGGACAATGCTTTAAATTCTCTAAAAAAGTTATCATTTTATGAAACACCTGAAATGGGTGATGTTGTTGGTGAAATAGAAATTTTACCCTTAGACACTTCTAAATTATGGACTAAACAAATTGGTAATGAGATTATATTCAGACATACTATTTTTTTAGAAAGTGGGTGGGTTAAATTAGGTGATGATTCTATCGTTGATTTACCGACTAATAGTACATACCATTCACTAATTTTCCATCGATTAGAAAATGATTATTATTGTCCTCAAATTAATGACTTAACATTATCTTTAGACAAACCATTATTTTCAGACTCGACAGTAGTACAGAGAATTCTTACTGTGGTTTAGTCTTTAAAATAATTAAAAATATACTATTTTTGTATAAACCAATTAAGTTATGAAATTCAGAAAAACATTTATTGAGGGACCTGTAGAGTTTACCCCTATACAACATAAGGACGAAAGAGGAGTTTTCTCGGAAACTTATAGTCAGATACTATTAGAGAAAAATGGATTCAATTATAAGTTTATCCAAGAAAATCAAACAACATCAAAAAAAGGTGTCTTTAGAGGAATACACTGTCAATTACCACCATATACTCAAGGTAAGTTAGTGAGAGTTGTTAAGGGTAAAGTTGTTGATTTTGCAATAGACCTTAGAAGAACTTCAGATACTTACGGACAATGGGAATCAGTAATCTTAGACGGAGATGTAGGAAACCAATTTTGGGTACCACCTGGATTTGGACATGCGTTTTACACGTTAGAAGATGATACCATTGTCACCTATAAATGTACTAATCTTTACGATAAAGAACACGAAGTCTGTATCGACTACACAGACGAAGATATCAACTTACCACTTAAAGACCTGAAAGACCTTATCATATCTGACAAAGATAAGAATGGTGTTTCTTTTATGGATTTTAACAAAAAAAATCCTTGGTAGTATCCTTTTTTTGTTTATCTTTGTAGTATCAAAATAAGACAAGATATGGCAAGAGAAAAATTATGGCGTAACAATTTAGGGGAGTATAACTACCAATTCAATTGGATTGATGAAAATGGGGATACTTGTGGTTTCAATGATGTATGGGCACCTAACAAACCTGAAGCGGTTAAAAGAGCGAAGAAAATGGAGTCTAAAGCGCATTGGGCTCTTTGGGATGAAGACAAACGTGAATACGTAACTGTACCTAACAAAGTAGAAGGTAAAGGTCATTGCTTTCGTATGAAGGGTATGTATGCTGATACTAAGTCAATGTATAAGGCGAAATATAGTGAAGCGGAAAAGATGAACAGATTAGGTTGGATGATGTCGAATTAGACATCATTTAACTTTGTTGTATCAATTTAATTTTGTATCTTTATAGTCTAATAAAAAACATCATGAAAAAAATAAAAAATATCTTAGTATTATTATCCGTATTAGTTTTAACACACTCTTGTGCTCAACCAACCTACACCCCTGAAAATGGTGATGTGATATTTCACACTTCAAAATCCAGACAAAGTAAAATGATTTCTGAGGTTACCGGCTCAAAGTTAACTCACGTGGGTATGGTATTCATTAATGAAGGTAATACATACGTTTATGAGGCAGTACAACCTGTAAAACTAACCCCTATAGACCAATGGGTTAAAAGAGGAGTGGACTCAAAATACGTAGTTCTAAGAAGTAAGAACACTCTTAGCGGTGAAGAACTACTAAAGATGAAAAACTATGGTTTAAATCAAATAGGAAAAGATTATGACCTTAAATTTCAATGGTCTGACAGTAAGATGTATTGTTCTGAATTGATTTACAAAGTATTTGAGAGTGTAGGTATTGTTTTATCTGAAAAACATACATTCAAAGATTATGATTTAAAAAGTGAATCAGCTCAAATCGCCATTAAAAAACGTTACGGTAATAGTATTAACCTTAATGAACTTGTGGTTACACCGGTTGATTTACGTAAAAGTAATAAACTAAGAGTGGTGTTTAATAATTACTAAACCACAACTGAATCAACTGAGTACTTATTAAATTGTTTAATAACACCTGTTGGGTTTGGAAAACAAAAATCCCCCATTGGTACTCCACCCGCTTTCGCTATTTCGATAGTGTATGTTCCGCAATTAGCATCATCATCACTTGTTGAACCATCAAAAGCTTCATATTTTTTAGTTGTGACTTTAGTTGCTTGACTTATTGAATCATTAACGTTAGTAACAGGTATCAAACGACAATCCATTTTCTGTGTTGGACCCTCACCCTGACTATTTGATTTAATTTTAGTACAAATATCTTTAAAGTTATTCACAATACCATCATTGATTTCAGCGATTTTACCTAAACCTTTACTTTTAGTAATTCCATAACCTTTATCTGCTCCTGAATATCTACCAAACTCAAAAATACTAACTTGTCCATTAGGTTCCACAGTCGCAATACCCATATGACCTAATTTACCATATGTGTCATCACTACTTCCACCTGTTACATATTTTAGGATTGGAGTAAACCATGAACTTCCACCCTTTTCAATTTTAGGTTCATACTCTGGAAAAACAAATGGTATTAGAAAGTGACCTATTGTTGTATCGTAGTCACCTTTAACCACTGAATCGTATAGTCCACCACTAAACTTAGATATCTTACTCGACATCGAATTAGAATCATCATAAAAACTTTCCCATAACTCAAATAATTGTACTGTTTGACCTTCCTTGAAAGAATAAAGGTCTTTTTTCATTACAACATTAACAACGGCAACTTTCATAATGTACGAATTATCATGTTTACCTGTCTTATCTAAACTATACTTTTTAGCTATTTTAGGAAACGTTTTATTAACGTATTTTCTAAATGAATTTCCCTCTTCTTCGTTTTTAAATGAAGGGGTGTTACTATCCTTTACTTGATTATTATCGGATTTTGAATCGTCTGGATTACCTGTTGTGGTTGCGTTAGGGTACTTTTTATTAAGCTTATAAATAGATTTAGGATATTTATTAAGTGAAAACCATTTGGATTCTCCTTTTTTAGTCGCCATCCACTTATTGTTAACGACTTTATAATCGTACTTACCGTCGTAGTCAGTATATATCTTTTCTTTTTGTTCCTTTAGTATGTTGCTTACAATAAGCTTAAGGTCTGCTTCTGTTAATTTAATTACCTTAGACGCCATATTAATCCGATTCTTTAATTGTCTTTATTATACTATAAATATAAACGCAAATGGAAATTGGCCATAAACCTATGATTTTAACCCTATCAACGTTAGAAAATTTAATGGGTTCTTCATCAGACCACTCTTCCATGTCTTTTAATGAATAGTCTAAGTACGCCATAAATATGGTTCCAATAATCAAATATAAACTAATCCAAACCATCTATTTATCTTTTTCGTAGTAGTAATCAGTCTTACCACACTTAGTACATGTCCAACATTTATTATGGTCTGAACTACCAATTACAATCATTGGCGTTTTACATAGACATACTTTAGTCATTATTAGGTTTTACTAACTTATCACCTAAAGTCTTAAAAAGATATAGACCTAATCCGATTAATGCTAAGTTACCCGCTTTCTTAGTGAAAGACTTTTTCTTCTTATCTTTATTCATCTTTATTTTGTTTTGTTGTGATTAACGCCAATAGTGCAGATGCTCTTTCTAAAACTTCTGACATAATGACTGATTCTGCTATAGAGAATGAACCGTTCTTATTTGAGGTTTCTAAAATACTCACTAAGAATTGTATAATCACAGGTCCGTCTCCATTTCTTATATACTCTTTTAACTCTACAGGGTCGTCAAATTTTACTTTGTCCTGAAACATTGAAAATTGTGTTTTGTTATCTTCCATATTATAATATATTAATTTCTTGGTTTTTATCAAGGTTCCTAACAATCTCTAAAAGTTTGGACAATTCATTTGAATTATATGTCTTATTTATTTCGACAAAATTAGAAGTTAGGTATTGGTCTTTAGGACCTATAACTTCAGGTTTGACTCTTGTTGGTACCGCAACACTATGACTACGGACATATTTAAAACTTACACGGTATCCGTTATCAAACTCAAATATGATACTATCGTTCCATTCTCTAATCATTACTTTAATCTTTTTACAAATATATGGTTTTTTAAAGAAATAAACAATATTACTATTGAAAGAATCTCGTCTTTGTAGTATATTTGTTCAATGGAATTAATATCAACACACCCCGTTAAGAAATCAGACTTAGGATTTCACGGAAACTTATTTGGAGGTAAATTATTGGCATGGGTAGATGCTGCAGGAGCTGCATTCGCATCTCAAATATGTGATACACCAAGAATGGTCACAGTTCTTATTGATGAATGTGTGTTTAAGAAACCAGCAAAAGAAGGGCATCTACTTAAAATTTATGGTGATGTAGGACAAATTGGTCGAACTTCGGTAACACTGAAGGTTGAGGCTAGAAGTCACAACGTATACGATGGGAGACAAGCAATTATCTTAGCTACTAATATTAAGTTTGTTAGGATAGATGAGCAAGGTGAAGCAATACCTATCAGTCAACGAGTTAAAGAAAAATACAATTTAAAATAGGGAGTATTAATATTTTAACTATATTTGTTTAATAAAATAAAACACACACAGATGGAATACAGAGTTAAGGTTTATGGTAGAGAGATAACTTCGTCAGCTCATAGTTTGACTGATGATGAGGTTGATACTATCTATGAATATATGGATGAAATGGAAATTGACGATATTAACACCATAGGGGATAATATAGAGGATGTGTTAGGAATTGATTATACACATAGAGAACTATGGTCCGTATCTAAACCTTTAGATTATGAGACTAAGACTAATTTTACTGTATTCACTCCTGAGGGAGTTGAAATTCTTAACTTTGACGTTTCTGACTTAGAAGATGTTGATGATATCTATAATGACTCAAATAACTTCACAGGGTTTCCTAACGATATTAATGAAAATGTGTTAGTATTATTTGAAGAAAAAAAGGGGTTCATTCACGAGTTTAATATTATATCCAATGATGAGCCAAAAATATCGGACTTCACATACACATTATCTACGATTGGGACTCCTGAAAGTGAATGGGATTTAATACAAGAAGTTCAATTTAAGGGAATTGATTTAAATCCATCATACGATGAAAAATGGGTTCGTAGAATTAACTATGAAATTGAACTACACGTAGATAGTGGGTTTTAATTATTTTCGTCAATCCAATCAACTAATAAACTCATTAGTAATATCTCTTCGGCCTCACCAGTTGAATCAGGATAATAACTTAAATGGTTTGTTATCGATTCGTTTTTAAAAAATACGTTAGTTTGTATTCTAACATATGAATCATCTATGTGTTGTATTTCTGATTGCATGTTATCTGATACAGTAGACAATCCAGGTAATACATCATCTATACTGTATGACTCATCACCATAAAAATAAAGAAGTATTTCCAATAGTTGTTGAGACAGAGGGGATAAATTTTTAAGTTTAAGTGGTGTGTTAGATGGGACTAACCCTCCTAAGTTCTTGGTCGATTCTATGAGGTCATCCATTGCATTAAACGCCTCCGTTACGTTAGAGAATTCTTTAATCTCTTTTACGTATTGTATAATTCTTTCATTTTCTTCTTCTCCGTTATCCTTTTCTTGAATATACGATACAAACTCAAGTTCTGAAATATACACATCAATAGAAAAACATAGTTTTGAATCTTCCACATATGTCCATGTATCATTCATGGTGCTTAAATTACTTAGACGGTTTGTATGTCTAGGAAGAGCCTTATCATACTTTTCAATCCAATATTCTATTCTACCATCACCCATTTCTGATTGTCCCTGACCGCTAAAGTTTTTTAAAATATTTTCGTTTTTGGTACCAATCATTATGTCTAATGGTGTTTCATAATGCTGAGCTTTATTGGGTGGAGGTACTTGTATGTCAGAATACCCTTCTCTTTTAATAAGTAATTTAGGATTCAATAAAACCTTTGACCCATAAACCATTTTACCCCACCTTTTAAGTTTTGATGATATATTGTCTAATACGTCTATCGTAATAAATGGTTCTCTAACATCCTTAACAGTCACCGTATAGTGACAGTCAATAAATAGGGTCGCATTTAATAGAGGATGTTTTTCAAACCTAACCCAACCAGGTAACGTATCGTGTCGGTCCTTTTTGTTTGTGTTTTCGTTTTCGTAGGTATCTGTACTTATATGTGTAAATACTATCTCAGCCCCGTTATAACCAACAGGTACCGTTTTAAGAAGTTTTCTAATTGCGTCGTATTTTATAGTAGTATTGTCCATTAATTTTAGATGTCTTTATAATAAATATCTTAAATAACTATAATTCTTTATAATCCCGTGAGAAAACGACCCGAAGGGTCGGTAAGGGTTGCCCGAGACATAAGAAAGGTATTTATTAGTTGTTTTTTATGTGTTATATTAGTATATTTGTATGTGTAATACGTAATTTTATGAAGAAAACAAAAATTATCAACCTTTACGGAGGTGCTGGTGTGGGTAAGTCTACGACTGCAGCTAAAATATATAATGAATTACAGATGAACGGATATGAATGTGACCTTCCATATGAGTTCCCAAAACAAGTAGCATGGGAAAATAATAGGTCTCAAATATCCGACCAGTTGTTCATATTCGCTGGACAACATAGAAACATCGTTCGTAGTTATGGTAAGGTGGACTATATCATATTAGATAGTCCAATACTATTATCCTTAGTTTATAAGAATCTGTATAATGAAGGGTTTCCTGCGAGTCTCTACGGAAACAATTTTGACAGAATGGCTTTGGATGTTTATAGAGGATATGATAATATTAATTTCTTTATACAACGTAATGTGGAGACTTACGTAGACGAGGGTAGGTTACAAACACATAAAGAATCTATTATGGTAGATAATGAAATAGAAAAACTACTTTTAAAACACGACATAGATTATATAGGTGTCCCACAAACTAAAGACATCGGGGATAAAATATCTCAACACATAATGATTACAAACAAAATAGGAGAAACAAATGATGGATGAAATGACAGGTTTAGAGTACGAACCAAGTAGTATAAAATCTAAAATAGTAAAAGGTGTTATTGCGGGTAACTTTGATGTTCTACATCCTGGTTATATTAAAATGTTTAATGATGCTTCAGAACAATGTGATTGTCTTATAGTATTATTACATACGGACCCTTCCATTGAAAGACCTGAAAAATTAAAACCGATACTTTCAGTTGAAGAGAGAAAGGAAATGTTATCATCATTACGTAGTATATGTGGTGTTCATATCTATACCTATGAAGAACAACTATTAGACTTACTTAAAATGGGTGAGTTTGATGTAAGGTTTTTAGGAGACGATTACAAAGGTCGGCCGTTTACAGGGGATAATCTTAATATAGAAATAAAATATATTAATAGAGACCACGGGTGGAGTACTACCAAATTTAAAAACCTTATTAGTAAAACAGTATGAAAAATTTAATTATAGGAGCGTTTCTTTTTGTTGTCGCCCAATCATTAATATGGATACAGACAAATGGTCAATTTGTTTGGCCGTGGTTTAAAAAGAACCCTGTGATACTTTCAGTTGTGGGTGGTAGTATTATATCATATATCTTTATTAAAGCAACTGCGTTGGTTGCCGTACACTTTGACGGGTTATTATGGCCAGGTAGATTCCTAACACAAGGGATAGGGATACTGGTGTTCTTTCTAATGACACTTCTACTGATGAATGAAGGTGTTAACACAAAGACCTTAATATCGTTAGGGTTAGCGGTTATTTTAATTAGTGTACAAATATTTTGGAAATAGATTTATTGTTGTATTTATAGGTATGAACGATGTAACAAAATACAAATCATTTTTTAAATTTCTTAATCAGGCTAAATCTGAATATATGGGTTTATCTTTTAAGTATGAATACGATATAATGTCCACGATAGATGTGGACTTAGAGGTCGAAGGTGATTTTCCGTTACCTATGTATACTAAAGAAATGTTCGAACATTACTTAGCTAATGTCTATTACGACAATAAAAAGTATTTTGGTCTTACAAGTAGTAAAAGAGTCAGACTTAACACTATAGAACTAAACGGTGTACGAGTAGGTAATGATTTAACTATTGGTGAAGAGTTTAGTGAGACTTTGGTTGAGATAGATAAAGAACTATCTAAAGATTTTAAGTGTCAAATAAACAACAACGCATACTTTAAATCTGTTGATAACGATGTAAAGACGTGGTTGGATTTAATGGATAGTGATGTCATCTGTTATTCGGTGTGGCTTAAAACCCCTAAGATGTTATATTACAATGATAATCCGTTTAATAAGAATACTATCATAGACTTCTTAGAGTCTGTTTCGGGGTTAAGTGTTTCAAGTCCTGATGGAATGTTTGAAATAATATCAAATAATATTTGGGAGTGGTCAATTGAAGGAGATAATTGGGAAAACGGAATAACTTCTTTTTGGAACTCTTTAAATGAAAACGGTATGGATTACTCTAATTTTTTCATGAAAGACTTTGGTGTTGTCGCTAAGATTACCCTTGATGATTATGATGGAATGATTAATGATAATTCAGAGAACTATAACACTGAAAAAATGAATGACGAATTATCTATGTTCATTGGGTGGTTAGAAAGTAATAAGGGTAAGTATAAACTTTAATTTACTTTATTCTCTATATTCATACTTTTGTGTATGAAATACCCTATCTTTGATATGTTTTTTGATGTAGTATCTATAGAAGAATATTGGGTACCTGCTGGCGACACATTTTGTCGTGGTTCAATACGTCTTAAACCAAAACCCATAAGTGGAGTAAATGAAGAGTTTGATGTTTTCTTTTATCTAAAGGAAGATAAAACAGAGATTGATAGTCTGGGTAGTAAATTTAAAAATAACCTATGTAAGTGGTGTGGGGTTAACTCATACGAACTACATTATATTATAGAACAAGAATGGAAGGAAAGAAAAAGTACAGTAAACGAAAATGTCTAACTTGTAGTGAAGTTATGGACATTATCAAAACAGACACACAGAGATATCACTATTGTGAACCATGTGATAAAAAAGATTTTTTTATTAAAGTTTGTTGCGATAACGATTGTAGAGTATGTATGGGCACTGTTGAGTTATAGTTTAGTTGCCCATAAACGTAAAATAAAAACCCCCTCATTTCTGAAGGGGTTTTATCATTTTATAAATGTTATTTTAGTTTTGGGTATCACCGTCACAGTCAGTAAAACCAACGTCACTTACCGCTCCACCTATAACCTTTATCCATCTAACTGGTGACATGTCCGTTGAATTAATAATTTCTCCGTTCACCACATAGAACCCATCCATTACAGGGTTAGTTAACTCTGCGTTTCTAAATATAGGTTTACCTAATAAATTTGGTATTGAATATCCCGTCTCATCAACCCAAAATGGTGATGTTACTTCATAACCTGGTTCTTCACAAACATTGTTATTTATCTCCGCTAATACCGTAGATTTAAAATACTGATACGATGGTGGAAGAGAGTATGTTGTTGTTGTCGTTATATTCTCTGTCGTTGTCGTAGTAGTCACATCTTCTGTAGTAGTAGTTGTAGTCACATCTTCTGTAGTAGTAGTTGTAGTCACATCTTCTGTAGTAGTAGTTGTAGTCACATCTTCTGTAGTAGTAGTTGTAGTTACATCTTCTGTGGTAGTAGTTGTAGTTACATCTTCAGTTGTCGTTGTAGTTGTTACATCTTCTGTAGTAGTTGTTGTCGTTACATCTTCAGTAGTCGTTGTAGTTGTTGACGGAATCACCGTTATCTGAACATTGTAT